>Ga0214921_10006790_pt1 | contig 15494 bp, 11 predicted proteins | sample LL1505_MetaG_FD_177992 | JGI IMG/M metagenome (GOLD analysis project Ga0214921, IMG submission 177992) | Freshwater microbial communities from Lake Lanier, Atlanta, Georgia, United States - LL-1505 | ecosystem: Environmental > Aquatic > Freshwater > Lake | place: USA: Georgia | collected...
GCCGGAAATCGGGCTGGGACGATCGTCGCCCCCCAACAAAGGGCCTCCTTGAAAGACCGCCGGCCGTCGGTGAAATCGTTCACCGGCGTCTCGGTCGTGGTTGCCGGAGTGAACTGCACCTCGTCCTCGAGCATGAAGCCGCGGTTCGTGTCGATCCGCTGGGCGAGGGTCGCGGCGGCGGCCGCGAACCGCTGGTTGTCGACGGTCGGCAGCGTGTCGATCCCCCTGCCGAAGGCGACCGCCCGATTCGGGTTGGAGAACACGTCGGCGGCGATCGCGCCCGCCGATCGTGCCTGGGCGAGCGCGTTGCCCGCGAGGTTGCCGGCGCGGTCCTCCATCGCGGCCTGGCCGAGTCGCGAACTGGCGGCGGGCAGCATGGCGGCGATGCTCGCCAGCCCGACGACCAGGATGCCGCAGGCCACGAGCACCTCCAGCAGGGTCATGCCCCGGGTGGCCCGGCTCCGGTCGAGTCGCGGTCGCTGCGTCATGGTCCTCTCCCGATCGCCGCCGCCGCCCGCGCCAACGCCCGGGCCGCCCGCAGGTCGGTGGCGGTCTTTCCCTGCTGCGGGACGTTGGCCGAGACCGTCACCCGCCCCGTGAGCGGCTGAACGACGACCCACAGCGACCGCTCGCTGGCCAGTGCGGCATCGGCCGTGATGTCCTGGCGGGTGGCGACCAGGAAAAACACCGGTTCGACGGGCTGACGCGACGTCGGCGAGGCCGTGCCCAGCCCCTGCGACAGCACGTCGACCGCGCCGACCGAGTCGAACGACAGGCCGATGTCGCCCTTGTTGGCCAGGCCGCCCCAGGTCGTCGCCGGATCGTCACCGGTGCCGCTGTACCGCAACTCGACCGCGACGCTCTTGGCGAACGGCAGGGCGAGGTCGCCCTCCGCTGGATAACTGGCGATGCGTGCCTCACAGCGGCCGCCAACGGCCGACGGCCAAACGGTGTTGAACGGGGTCTGACCGTCTTCGGACCGCATCCGGACCGTGCCGGGCGGCTGGAACCCGAACCACGAGGAGGGAGGCAGGGCGGGGCCGCCGCCGCGGAACTGAATCCGGAAGCCGCGCGTGAGGTCGGCGCCACCGACGTCGAGCGTGACGGCGGTCGTCGTGACCGCCGGATTAGCCGGTGGCATGCCGGCCGAGACCGTTCCCCGGATCAGCGGTGGAACTTCGGCGTTGAACACCATGACCGAAGACGTGCCCTGCGTCTCGAGGACCACCGCGGAGCCGGCGGGATTGCCGATGCCCCGCGACTGGGCCGCCAGGAGGACCGACGACAACTGCTGGGCGGAGCGCCGGAGTTCGCTGGAATCACTCGGCCGGGAACCCGCGAGGACGAGACCGAACAGCGTGGCCATGATCGAAGCCACCACGAGCAGTTCGACGAGCGTGAAGCCGGTCCTGTTCGACGGCCGTCGCCCGAGCGGCGGAGATGGCGATGGAATCATCGCTTCGCCTCCGCGTCGAGGTTCGTGACGTTGTCGGAGACGCCGGTCAGGGGGGCTGCGGAGGTCGAGGTGGGGGCGGCAGCGGGATTACCGCAGTTGCCTCCGGCGGCCAGATTGCCGGCCTCGTTGTTCCGCTCCAGCCCATACTCGCCGTCCGGACCGGGTGAGTAGATCACCGGTCGCATGGTTCGGCCGCTCGTGGGGTTGGAGAAGGGGGCCGTCTGGGTGAAAAACTTGGTTCCCGAGTCTGCCGGGAGTTCGAGGGCCGCGGGCCAGAGGATGTAGCCGATCGGGTTTCCCCAGCCGTCGTGAAACTCGAACGCGCCGTCGCCGTCCTCGTCGGCGATCTTCTCGGCGGCCAGATCGGTGCAGTCGAGGCAGTTCGCGAGACCGCCTCGCATGATGATCATGAACAGGCACTCGGCCCCGGCATACGTGGGACTCGGCTTCGTTGGCATCGAGTTCCAGACTGCAACGTACGCCCGTTGGTGCCGCGAGGTCAGCCCGGTCGGATTGGCGGCCATGGCCTCGACGTCCGTCCACCGGTCAGGCATGTCGCGGGTGACCCGTTGCCGGAGGTCCACGCCGCGCGTCTGCGGTGATCCACCCGGCAACTCCAGCGACCCGTAGCCGGCGTACTGCCGCGACACGATCGCGTCGAGCTTGGCGATCAGGGCCCGCGTCGCCTGGGACCGCTGGCTGCTGCGGGCCGCGGAGACACCCGCGCCGGCGAGCGCCATCATCACGAGGATGATGGTAATGACCACGAGCAACTCCACCAGGCTGAATCCGGGTGCGCACCGGCTCACCCGGCCCCGAGCGTCGTGGGCGATCGCGTGCACAGGCTCGGCCGTAGGACCGCTGGCGGAGGGCATTGGCGGGATCGCTCCGGCTACGACAGGTCGTTGATCAGCTTGATGAGCGGCATGAACAGGGCCACGACGATGAAGCCCACGGCACCGCCAAGGAAGATGATGAGCAAGGGCTCCATCAGGCTCGTCAGGCTCTCCGTGAGCACGGCGACCTCCTCGTCGTAGTTGTCGGCAACCTTGTAGAGCATGGTGTCGAGCTCGCCCGACTCCTCGCCCACGTCGACCATGTTGACCACGAGGTTGTCGACGACCGGCTTCTTGTAGCGGGTCAGATACAGCAACGCGCCGACCCCGGGCACCAGCAGCGTCCAGAAAAACAGGGCGACCACGTTGAACGGTGGGACGGAATGCACCTTCAGCGGCTTGGCGATCGCTTCGCCGTCACGGATCGCGTCCGACGTCTTGGAGAACAGCCGCTCGAACATCATGTTGCCCGAGGTTTCCTTGGTGATGTTGAGCGCCTCGAGGATCGGCACGCCGCTGGCCAGGAGCGTGCCCAGCGTCCGCGACGACCGCGACAGGATGTTCTTCTCGACGAGCTGGCCGAAGATCACCACCTTGAGAACGAACAGATCCCAGCCGAATCGGCCGTACGGAATCAGCTTGATGGCCTTGACCATCAGCATGAACCCGATCGGAATCAGTGGCAGGAGGTACCAGTAGTTGACCGTGAAATTGGAGACATCGATCAGCGTCTGCGTCATCGCCGGCAGTTCGCTGTCGAAGTCGTCGAAGATCTTTTTGAACTGGGGCACGATCTTGATCATGATGAACGCGAGGATGCCCACGGCGACGAGCACGACGACGATCGGGTAGACGAGCGCGCCTTTGACCTTCCGCTTGAGGGCCTGGCTCCGCTCCATGAACTCGGCCAGTCGGCGGAGGATCACCTCGAGCGCACCGCCAGCCTCGCCGGCCCGGATCATGTTGCAGTAGAGGCGGTCGAAGGCCTTGGGGCTCTTGGAGAGCGCCTCCGAGAGGTTTGCGCCGCCTTCAATCTCGTCGCACACGTCGAGGAGCGAGTTCTTGAGCCGGCCCGGCTTCTGCATGTCGGCGAGCAGTTTGAGGCTGCGCAGGATCGGGAGGCCCGCATCCTGGAGGATGGACAGCTGCCGGGTGAACAGCGTCAGATCCTTCGTGCTCACCCCGCCGATCGCGAACGTGCGGCCGGGTTTTTTGCCCCCGCCGCTCTTGGCTGCGGCCTTCGCCTTGCGGGCCTTCAGTTTCGTGACCATGTAGCCCATCGAGCGAATGGTCGCCTGGGCCTCGGCCTCGTTGGCCGCGTCGACGGTGTCGCGGATTTCCTTGCCGGTGGCCGCGTCGATGGCTTCGAACTGGAACGTGGGCATGGCTGCGGTTCTCAGGATTCCAGGAATCAGGCTTCGAGGATGGTCTCGCGGATCACTTCGTCGGCCGTCGTCTCCCCGTTGAAGATGCTCGCCATGCCGGAGTCGCGGAGGGTCACCATGCCGGCCCGGCGGGCGGCCTCCCGCAGGTCTTCGGTGGAGGCGTTGCGCATCACCATGTCGCGGAGTTCGTCGTTCATCACGAGCAGCTCGAACAGGCCTTTGCGGCCCTTGTAGCCGGTGCGGTTGCACCGTTCGCAGCCCTTGCCGCGGTAGAACTTCTTGCCGACGATCTGGTCGGAGGAGATCTCGAGGTCGGCCAGCACGTCGGCCCCCGGCACGATCTCCTCCCGGCAGTTGGAGCAGATCCGCCGGACGAGCCGCTGGGCGAGAATCGCCTCGACGGTTGCCGTGATCAAAAACGGTGGCACGCCCATGTCCCGCAACCGGGTGACCGTGGAGGGGGCGTCGTTGGTGTGCAGCGTCGAGAACACCATGTGCCCCGTCAGTGACGCCTGCACGGCGATCTCCGCGGTCTCGACGTCGCGGATCTCGCCCACCAGGATCCGGTCGGGATCCTGACGGAGGATGGCCCGCAGGCAGGCCGCGAAGGTGTTGCCGATCTCGGCGTCGATCGGCACCTGGATGATCCCGTCGATGTCGTACTCCACCGGATCCTCGGTGGTGATCAGCTTGTCGTCGATCTCGTTGAGCTCCGAGAGGGCCGAGTAGAGGGTGGTCGTCTTGCCGGAACCCGTCGGGCCGGTCACGAGCACGATCCCGTTCGGACGCTTGATGATCTCGCGGAAACGGCGCAGCATCGCGGCCTCGAGCCCGACTTTCTCCAGGTCCAGGGAGACCACGCCGCGGTCGAGCACCCGCATCACGACGCTCTCGCCGAACAAGGTGGGCAGGACGCTCACGCGGAGGTCCACCGGGTGTCCGCCCACCGTGAGCTCGATCCGCCCGTCCTGCGGCAGCCGCCGTTCGGCGATGTCGAGGTTGGCCATCACCTTGATCCGCGTGGTGATCGCGAAGGAGAGGTGCTTGGGCGGCGGAACCATCTCCTGGAGAACACCGTCGGCCTTGAGCCGGATGCGAAACTCGCTCTCGAACGGCTCGAAGTGGATGTCGCTGGCGCCGTCGCGGATCGCCAGGAGGAGCACCATGTTGAGCAGCTTTCGCACCGGCGCGCTCTCCGCCAGCGCCTCGACGCTCGTGAGGTCGGTGGATCCCTCTCGGCCCGCCGCCGCCGCCTTGGCGGCGAGTTCGTCGTCTTGCTCGAGATCCTCGACCAGCGACTCGACGCTGTCGGCGTCCGAGGAAAAGCTCTTCTCGATCGCCTTGGTGATCTCGGGCTCCGTGGCCACGCAGACGTGGATGTCGTAGCCCAGCAACGTCCGCAGCTCGTCGGCGATCTGGATCTTCTGGGGCTCGGACGAGGCGATCGTGAGCTGGTTGCCCTCGAGCTTGATCGGGACGACCCGATACAGCTGGGCCATCGGCTCGCTGATCGCGGCCAGGGCCTCGGGAGCGATCTCGCGGTCGTAGAGGGACACGAACGTGGTGCCCCACTGCTCGGCCAGGGCCTCGCCCAGCTGCTCCTCGCTGTAAAAGCCGAGCGCCAGCCCCACCCGCCCCAGCAGTTCGCCGCGGGAGGACTGCTCCTCGAGCATCGTCTCGAGTTGCTGTTCGTCGATCAGGCCCAGGTCGACGAGGATTTGTCCGATTCGTTTGAGTGCCATGTCGTGGGGTCCTCGGGGGCGGGCGGCCGCCCCGGTCGGTCAGCGTTCCAGTTCCTTGGAGGCCCGCTTCGCGACGGTCTCGTCGTCGTCGAACAAGCCCTGCTTGGCGTTGGTGATGCGGCGTTCCAGTTCCTCGACGTTTTGCGCCTTGGCGAGCACGTTCTCCTCCGTGACCTTGCGCTCGCTCCAGAGCCGGAACAGGTGGTCGTCGAGGAGTTGCATGCCCTTCTTGGCGCCCGTCTGAATCGCCGAATTGATCCGGAAAGTCTTGTTCTCACGGATCAGGTTGCCGATCCCGGAGTCGACCACGAGCACCTCGTAGGCGGCGCACCGGCCCCCGCCGATCTTCGGCAGCAGCGTCTGCGAGACCACGCCGAGGATGGCCGTCGAGAGCTGGGTGCGGATCTGCTCCTGCTGGTTCGTGGGGAAGGCGTCGATGATTCGGTTGACCGTGCCCTGGGCGCCCGTGGTGTGGAGCGTTCCGAACACGACGTGGCCCGTCTCGGCCGCCGAGATCGCCGCCTCGATCGTCTCCAGGTCGCGGAGCTCGCCGACGAGGATCACGTCGGGATCCTGACGCAGGGCCCGCCGCAGGGCCTCCGAGAAGGAGGGCACGTCCGTGCCGATCTCCCGCTGGTTGACCGTGCTCTTCTGCGAGTAGTGATAGAACTCGATCGGATCCTCGACCGTGATGATGTGGTGGTCGTAGTTCTTGTTGATGAAGTCGATCAGGGCGGCGAGCGTGGTGCTCTTGCCCGAGCCGGTCGGCCCGGTCACGAGAAACAGGCCCCGCGGCCGCGTGACGAGCTTCTTGCAGACCTCGGGCACCCCGAGCTGCTCCGGCGTGAGCAGCTTGTTGGGGATCTGCCGCAGCACCATCGCCACCTGGCCGCGCTGCTTGAACACGCTGACGCGAAACCGGGCCAGATCCTTGAAGGCGAAGCCGAAGTCGGTGCCCCCCTTCTCGGCGAGCTCCGCCTGGCAACGTTCCGGCGTGATCGACTTCATCAGCGCGTTGGTGTCGTCGCCGGTGAGCACCTTCGTCTTCTGGGGCCGCATGCCGCCGTCGATGCGAAACACCGGCGGCAGCCCGGTGGTGATGTGGATGTCGCTGACGCCGTTCTTGACCGCGGCCATCAGGAGCTTGTCGATCTGGATCGTGCCCTCGGCGGCCTCGGGCATGGCGTAGGCGTCGGTGTCGCTCGCCGCCACAGCCGTGGTGGCGTGATCGGGGGCGACATCGAGTTCCAGCGGCGCGTCGCCGCCCGCTCCACCGCTCTCGGGGGCCTGGAGCACCAGGACCTTCGTGCCTTTGATGTCCACGAGGGCGCCGGCGCACGAGCCAAGGGACGACGAAAAGACGAACCGGGACGGATCGGAGCCCGGCGGAATCACCGCGGCGGCCAGTGCCAGGACCACGTCCGCCGCCAGCGGCTTGGTGCCCAGCGGCTTGAGGCTGCCGTCGATGCGCACCATCGGGGTGATGCCGGCCGAGAGCCGCAGTTCGGTGCCCCGATTGTCGAGCATCACCTTGACGAGCTTTTCGACCTGCTGCACATGGGCGGGATTGCCGGCGGTGACGGACATGGTTGGCTCGCTCCAAACCAGGGACGCGCCCTGCGACTCAGCCGGGGCGTTGGCCGGAGACAATCCCCCCGCCGGCCACTCATTGTGACCGGCGAATCGAGGAACGAACAGTTCCCCGGCCCGCCCGCGGACCGCCGCGTCGAAAAGACCAGGAGCCGCGACCATGGCGACTGATTTCCCGGGCGGATCGGCAGACCCCTGACAGTCCGCGACCCGACAATTCACATTATGCGCGGGATCGGCCGGAAAGTCTCCCCCGCCGGAGAAAAAAATCCCGGGCCGCGGAATCTCGGCTATTCGGTGCGTTTCGAGACGCGGAACACCTCGTCGAGCGTGGTGATCCCCCGGAGGGCCTTGGCGATCCCGTCGTCGAACATGACCCGCATCCCCTGGCTGACGGCCGCCCGCCGGATCTCCTGGGTGGCCGCCCCCTGGAAGGCCATCTCGCGGATCTTGTTGGTCATGATCATCAGCTCGAAGATCCCGAGCCGTCCCTTGTAGCCCGACTTCTGGCAGTGGCTGCAGCCGCGGCCCTTCATGAAGGTCGCGCCCTGGAGCATCTCGGGGGTGATTCCGGCGGCCTCGATCTGGGTGTCGAGCGGCTGATAGGGCTGCTTGCACTTGGTGCAGTTGACCCGGACCAGCCGCTGGGCGAGCACGGCGATCACGCTCGAGGCCACGAGGTAGGCCGGCACGCCCATGTCGATCATCCGGGTGATCGCGCCCGGGGCGTCGTTGGGGTGGAGCGTGCTGAACACGAGATGCCCCGTGAGCGAGGCCTGGATGCCCATCTGGGCCGTCTCGGTGTCGCGCATCTCGCCCACCAGGATCACGTTGGGGGCCTGCCGCAGCATCGCGCGGATCACGCGGGCGAAGTCGAGGCCGATCGAGTGCCGGATCTCGACCTGGTTGATGCCGGCCAGGTAATACTCGACCGGATCCTCGGCGGTGATGATCTTCGTGTCGGGGCGATTGAGCTCGTTGAGCGAGGCATAGAGCGTGGTCGTCTTCCCCGAGCCCGTCGGGCCGGTCACCAGAATGATTCCGTTGGGCCGCCGGATCAGGTTCTTGAACTGCCGGAAGTCGTTTTCCGAGAGCCCCAGCTGGCGGATACCGACCCGGATGTTGTCCTTGTCGAGGATCCGCATCACGACCGATTGGCCGTGGTTGGTCGGCAGCACGCTGACGCGGAGATCGTAGTCCTTGCCGTCGGCCGTGAGCTTGATCCGGCCGTCCTGCGGCCGGCGCCGCTCGGCGATGTCGAGCTTGGCGAGGATCTTGATGCGGGAGAGGATCGCCCCCAGGAGCCGGCGGGGCGGGTTGTCGCGCTCGACCAGGCGGCCGTCGATCCGGTAGCGGATCCGGACCCGGTCCTCGAAGGGCTCGACGTGGATGTCGCTGGCCCGCAGCTGCACCGCCTCGGTGATGATCAGGTTGACGAGCTTGACGACCGGCGCGTCGGACTGATCCTCCTCCGCCGCCGCGGCGTCCTGCTCCAGGGCCGTCTCCGTGAAGTCGATCGCGGTGTCGGTGAACTCCTGGAGCATCGAGTCGGCGCTCTCGCCGTCGGAGAGGCCGTAGTTGCGGTTGATGGCCTCGACGATCTGCTCCCGGGGGGCGATCGCCATCTCGATCTCGCGGTTGAGGATGAAGCGGAGCTTCTCCTGGGCGTCCATGTCGGTCGGGTCGCAGGTGGCGATCCGCAGCGTGCCGCCCGACTCGGCGAGCGGGAAGATGGTGTTTTCCCGGGCCACGCTCTCGGGCAGCAGGCCGATCACCTCCTCGGCGACGTCGACCTTGCCGAGGTCGACGAACTTGAGCCGGTAGGCCTTGGCGAGGGCCTTCATCACCCGCTCGCCCGGGGCGTAGCCGAGCCGGACCACCTCGTCCTGCACCTTCTTGCCCGACGACTGTGCCATCCGGACGGCTTCGGCGAGCTGTTCGGCGGAGATGATGCCCTCGGAGACGAGCAGCGTGGCGAAAGCGTCCATGATCGGCGGCAGCGGCAGAGGGGAGGGGGGAACCGGGGGCGGGTCGAAGCGGGCGGAACCTTCAGGAGGTCGGCTCGAGGAACGTGTCGTCGTGCTCGTAGCCCGGGGCGCACGTGCAGAGGAAGACGAGCTCGGAGGCGCCGGTGTTGCGGATCGTGTGCCGCGTGCCGGGCGGGATCGCGATCGCGTCACCGGGCCCCACCGGCCTGGTTTCGTCGCCGAGCGTCATGGCGGCGGTGCCCGAGAGGACGTAGTAGATCTCCTCGGTCACGGCGTGGTGGTGGGGCGTGGTCGCGCAGCCCACCCCGAGCCGGGCCTCGGCCAGGCTCTGTTGGCGGATCGCGGAGTTGCGATGGGCCATCAGCTCACGGATCGTCGAGCCATCGACGGTGGTGAAGGGAACGGTGTCGCGGTGGTTGACGATGTCCATGAGCCTCGCGATTCGTGCGTGCGCTGCGGTTCCGACCCGGGATGGTCAGGATACCAGACGCCCATGGAAGTGCAGCACGGCCGGGAGCACGGGGCGATGTTCCCAGGCCGCGGCGTCCGGCAGGGCGGCGGGGTCGAACGCCCCGTCTCCCTCGACCACGACCACGCTGCGGGCCGGGGCCGTGGCCAGGACCGCCGTCACCACGGCCATCAGCTCGTCCCGCCGGTCCTGGAACATGCTCCACGGGGGCGAGATGAACGCCACCCACGGGGCCGACCCGGGCAGATCGGGCATCCGTTTGGCCCACGTCAGCACGTCACCCGGCCGCACCTCGCACCGTTCTTCCACGCCCAGGTCGCGGGCCGAGCGGCGGATCGCATCGGCCGTGGGGAAGTGACGCTCCGTGAAGACCGCCCGGGCGGCGCCGCGGCTGAGGGCCTCGAAGCCCAGGGCGCCGGTGCCGGCGAACAGATCGAGGGCGAGCGCGTCGCGGACGGCCGTGCCCAGCAGGTCGAAGAGCGCCTCGCGGACGCGGTCCTTCATCGGCCTCGTCGGGCCTCCGGGGAGGTGCGCGAGCCGCCGGCCCCGGAGCGAGCCGCCGATGATGCGAGGGGGCTCGGCCGCTTCGTCGGCACGCGGCGGGGCAGCCGGTCGGCGGCGGGGCATGGGGCGATCTCCGGGGGCGTGGGCGGAAGCGACGCGTGGTATCGTATCGGGCGACCGGATGGAGCCGGGCGGAAACGACGCTGGAGGAGCGCACGATGAAAAACTGGCGGCGGGTGGTGATCGTGGCCTTGGGGCTGGCCGCGTGGGGCGGGCTCGGTGCGGCCGCGCAGGAACCCGCCGCGGCGGCGCCGGGCAACGCAGCCCCGGCGGCAGAACCGCGGGCGGCGTTTGACGCGGCGGTGGCCGAGATCAAGAAGCTGATGGCCGACCTGACGGTGCTGCAGGCGCAGTATCAGAAGCCCGACGCCGATCGGCCCGCCCTCGAGAAGCAGTTCGAAGAGAAGAAGCAGGCGGCCGAGGCGGCCGGCAAGCGGCTGGAAGACGCGGCCGTGGCGGTGCTGGCGGTCTCCCCCGACGATGCCGGCGCCCGCGAGATCGCCTCCGGCGTGATGGCTGGCTCACTTCAGACCGACGACCCGGGAAAGACCCTTGTCGTGGCCGCCCTCCTCGAGAAGGCCGGGGCCGTCGATGGCACCACGGCCCTGTTGGCCGCGACGGCCGCCGCGATCCTGTCGCGGCCCGAGGAGGCCGACGCCTGGCTGGCGAAGGCCGCCGCCAAGGCCCCGCCGGCCCAAGTGGCCGAAGTGCGGGCCACCGTCGACCGTGACCGCGCCAAGGTGGCGGCGGAGATGGCCAAGCGAAAGGCCGAAGCCGAGGCCGACGACCTGCCCCGCGTGAAGCTCGAAACCTCGGCCGGCGAGATCACCGTGGAGTTGTTCGAGAACGAGGCGCCCAACACGGTGGCCAACTTCCTCACGCTCGTCGAGAAGGGCTTCTACGACGGCACGCCGTTTCATCGGGTGATCAACGGCTTCATGGCCCAGGGGGGTGACCCGACCGGCACGGGCGCGGGCGGCCCGGGGCATGCGATCGCCTGCGAGTGCGACGGGCCGAACGCGCGGCTGCATTTTCGGGGCACGCTCTCGATGGCCCACGCCGGCAAGGACACCGGGGGTTCGCAGTTCTTCCTCACCTTCCGCCCGACCGACCACCTCGACCGCAGGCACACCGTCTTCGGCCGCGTGATCGCCGGCGACGAGGTGCTCGCCCGGCTGGCCCGCACCCAGGATGACCAGGGGCGGCCTGTCCCCGGCATCGAGCCGGATAGAATCGTGCAGGCCGAGGTGCTGCGGAAGCGGGATCACCCATACGAGCCCGCCACGCTCCCCGACCCCAAGAAGCCGTAGTTCCGCGGCCCTGCGATCCGTCCTTCGCCTGGAGAACGAGCCATGCGATCCCTGTCCCTCATCCTGCCGGTCGCACTTGTCGCCCTGCTGGCCGCGGCCAGCGGCGCCATGAGCGCCGACCCGTCCGCTCCCCCCGCCCCGGCCGCCAAGGAGGCCCCCCCGATGCCCGCCGACGCCGACGCTCCGAAGTCCGACGCCCAAAACCCCGCGCTCGTGGGCCGGGTGCCCGACGACCAGCTGCCCAAGACGGAGGCCGAATGGCGGAAGCGGCTCACCGACCAGCAGTATCGCGTCACCCGGCAGAAAGCCACCGATCGCGCCTTCGCCGGCGAATACACCGACACCGAGACCCCCGGCACCTACCGCTGCATCTGCTGCGGCGAGCCGCTCTTCAAGTCGGGTGAGAAGTTTCACAGCGGCTGCGGCTGGCCGAGCTTCAACGCGCCGATCGACGGCGTGAAGGGCAAGACGATCGCCGAGCATGAGGACCGCACCCACTTCATGATCCGCACCGAGGTGACCTGTCGCCGCTGCGGCTCCCACCTCGGCCACGTCTTCAACGACGGCCCGCCCCCGACGGGCCTGCGGTATTGCATCAACTCCTCGTCGATCGTGCTCGACGCCGAGAAGCCGGCACCCAAGAAGTAATCTCGCGACGGGATCTAACTTTCTTTCGCGCGGGTCATCGGCAGGGGTTGCCCGTGCCATGGAGCCGGCGTAGGAAACCGAGCGCAGCAAGGATTGCGGAGCGAGGTTTCCTCCGAGCGACCGGAGGGCAGGATGCCCGGAGCGAGCGTCCGGCGAGATGGCACGGGCAACCCCTGCCCGCACGAGAGGCGGCCCGGGGTACACTTGTGGATCCCGACCCCGGCCCGCGCGCGACCGCCCACCCATGAATCCGCTCCTCGACGACGCCGGCCCGGTCGCCGGGCATCCGCCGGGGCAGCAGGATCCCTTCCCCGGCTACCGGCCGCCCGCCAACGCCTACGACGAACTCTCCGGCGCCGACGGCCGGCCCCGGGCCCACTGGCAGCGGCTCGTCGAACTGCTCGGGTCGTGGCAGCCGGCGGAACTCGCCGACCGCTGGGAGCAGGCCCGCCGGCTGATCCGCGACAACGGCGTCACCTACAACGTGCCCGACGCGGCGGCCAGCGAGCAGCGGCCGTGGGTGCTCGACCCGATCCCGCTGGTCATCGCCCCGGCCGACTGGACCGCCCTCGAGGTGGGCATCAACCAGCGGGCCCGCGTCCTCGACGCGCTCCTGGCCGACCTGTACGGCCCGCAGCACGTGCTCCGGGAGGGGATCGTGCCGCCACAGCTGGTGTTCGCCAACCCGGCCTACCTGCGGTGCTGCCACGGGATCGAACCCCCCGGCGGTCGCTGGCTGCACCTCCATGCCGCGGTGGTGGTCCGCAACCACGACGGCAAGTGGATGGCGCTCGGCGATCGCACCGGCGTGCCGCAGGGGCTCGGCTACGCGCTCGAGAACCGGCTGGCGGTCTCGCGGCTCTTCCCCGACGTGTTTCAGGAGTGCCACGTCGAGCGGCTCGCGCCCTTCTTCATCGCGCTGCGGGCGCTCCTGCGGGGCCTGCTGCCCGGCCGCGACGCGCCGCGGGTCGCCCTCCAAAGCCCCGGGCCCACCAACGCCACCTACTTCGAAGACGCCTACCTCGCCCGCTACCTCGGCTTTCCGCTCGTCGAAGGGGGCGATCTCGCGGTGCGCGGCGAGCGGCTCCACCTCAAGACGCTCGGCGGCCTCGTGCCGCTCGACGTGCTGTTTCGGCGCGTGCCCGACCGGCTCTGCGATCCGCTGGAGCTCGAAGGGGCGGCGCTCGAGGGCACTCCCGGGCTCGTGCAGGCGATCCGCCAGGGGCGGACGGCCGTGGCCAACGCCATCGGCAGTGGGCTGGTCGAGTCGCCCGGGTTCGCGGAGTTTCTGCCGGCGGTGTCGCGCCGGCTCCTGGGCGAGGATCTCCTGCTGGCGTCGCCGCCGTCCCGCTGGTGCGGCATTCCCGCGAACCTCGAGCGCGTGCTCCACACGCTCGACGAGAGCGTGCTCGAGCCGGTCGTGCCCCGGCGGGGCATGAAGCGGTTCGTGCCCTCCCTGCTCGACTCGCGGGCTCGCGCCCGGCTGGTCGAGGAGATCCGCTCCCGGCCCGGCGACTGGGTGGGCCGCGAGCGGGTGGAGCGGTCGGTCGCCCCCTGCTGGCACGAGGGGGCGATCGCGCCCGCCTCGGTGCTGCTGCGGTGCTTCGCCGTCGCCGTCCCGGAGGGCTACCAGACGATGCGGGGCGGCCTCGCGCGGATGAGCGTGGGCCGCGCCTCCGGCGAGGAGTTGCTGCTCTCCACCCAGGGCTCGAAGGACGTGTGGGTGCTCTCCGAGGGCCCGGTGCAGCAGGTGTCGCTCCTGCGGCGGCCGGGCCAGCCCCTGCCGCTGCGGCGGAGCGGCTACGACCTGCCCAGTCGCGTGGCCGACCATCTCTATTGGCTCGGCCGCAACGCGGAACGGGCCGAGGGCACGGCCCGGCTGCTTCGCACCGTGGCCAGCCGGCTCGCGGCCGAGGCCAACCGTGACGCCGCGGTCGAGATGGGGATCATGCTGGCCGCGCTCGTGAGCCAGTTCGGCGAACGGCGGGACTGGCTCGAGCCGGGGCGGACCGCCACGCTGCGGGAACTGCGGTCGGAAGTGGAGGCGCTCACCGCCGACCCCGTCCGCTCCGGCGGCATCCAGGAGGGGATCGACCGGCTGTGGCGGACGGCGTCGGTGGTCCGCGACCGGATCTCGATCGACGCCTGGAAGGTGCTGTCGCGGGTGCGACGCGACTCGCTCGCCGGCCGGTCGTCGGTGGGCGGCCGGGGGGGCGACGTGCTCGGCCTGCTCGACACGCTGATCATCGACCTCACCGCCTTCGCCGGGCTCGGCACCGAGAGCATGACCCGTGGCCCCGGCTGGCTGTTTCTCGACATGGGCCGCCGCGTCGAGCGGGCGGGCGGGTTGGTTCGGATCCTGGCCGCCACGCTCGCGCCCGCGCCGTCGGCGGCGGCGGGCGACGGGGCGCAGCGGCTCGAGGAAATGCTGCTCGAGATCGCCGACAGCTCGATGACCTACCGCAACCGCTACCTCGGCGTGATCGAGCCCGCGCCGCTCGTGGACCTGCTCGTCACCGACGAGACCAACCCCCGCAGCGTCGCCTTTCAGTTCGCCGCCCTGGCCGACCACGTCGAGGCCCTGCCCCGGGCCGACGCCTCGCCCGTGCTCTCGGGCGAGCGGCGGGCGGTGCTCGAGGCGCTGGGGGCGATCCGCCTGGCCGACGTCGAGGCGCTGGCGGCGGCGGGCCCGTCCGGCGACCGCCCGGCGCTCCACCACCTGCTGGAACTGCTCGGCGCGGCGGCCGACGATTTTTCCGAGAGCCTCAGTCACCGCTACCTCGTGCATGCCACGCCGCAACGGCGGCTGGGCGACGCGGCGGTCCCGATGTCGCCGGCGTGAGAGCACCACCATGATTCCCCAGGTCGTGATCGTCGGCCGGCCCAACGTGGGCAAGTCGAGCCTGTTCAACTGGCTGATCGAGAAGCGGATCGCGATCGAGGATCCGACCGCGGGTGTCACCCGCGACCGGCTCGTGCAGCGGATCGAACTCGACGACCGCGTGGTGGACCTCGTCGACACCGGCGGGATGGGCTTCGACGACCCCGACGGCCTCTCGGCCCAGATCGACGCGCAGATCGAGAGCGGGCTGGCGGCGGCGGCGGCGATCCTGTTCCTGGTCGACGTGCGGACGGGCCTCGTGCCGGCCGACGAGGAGGTGGCCCGTCGGGTGCGCCGCACGGGGGCGCCGGTGATCCTCGTGGCCAACAAGGCCGATTCGCCCGGCCTCGATGCCGGAGCTTCCGACTTCGCCCCGCTCGGCTTCGGCGAGCCGCTGGTGGTCAGCGCCCGCGAGCACCGCAACCGTGGGCTGCTCATCGACGCGATCATGCCGCTCCTGCCGCCGCCGGGCGACGACGACCCCGAGACGGCCGACCTCCCGGAGATGAAGCTCGCCATGGTGGGCCGCCGCAACGTGGGCAAGAGCACCTTCGTCAACGCCCTGGCCCACGAGGAGCGGGTGATCACGAGCCCCGTGGCCGGCACCACCCGCGACAGCGTGGAC
>Ga0214921_10006791_pt1 | contig 15493 bp, 7 predicted proteins | sample LL1505_MetaG_FD_177992 | JGI IMG/M metagenome (GOLD analysis project Ga0214921, IMG submission 177992) | Freshwater microbial communities from Lake Lanier, Atlanta, Georgia, United States - LL-1505 | ecosystem: Environmental > Aquatic > Freshwater > Lake | place: USA: Georgia | collected 2015-05-28
AGGCAAAAATTTTAGGCAATTTTTAGGCAAAAATTTTAGGCAATTTTTAGGCAAAAATTTTAGGCAATTTTTAGGCAAAAATTTTAGGCAATTTTTAGGCAAAAATTTTAGGCAATTTTTAGGCAAAAATTTTAGGCAATTTTTAGGCAAATTTTCAGTCAAATTTTCAGTCAAATTTTTAGTTAAAATTGCGGACATTTATTAAGTCGTATAAAAAGATAATAATATCAATATATATGGACTATCATATTGATAAATATATCGCAAAGAGTTTAATTCCATTTAGTATTAATCTTATTAACACAAATAATAAGAAACATTTTACATTCATACCACAATTTTCACAAATAACAGAACATAATTACACCCAATTCATAAATGATAATATGAATGGTTTAGCAATAAGACTAGGAATGAAAAATAATGATGGATATTATGTGATATTATTAGATATTGATGATAAAGAAGACACAAAAGATATGAAAAATGGAATGGCAAAATGGAGAGAATTAATAAAAGAGGTCGATATAACAACTATGACACAAAAAACTGGCAATAATGGATTACATTATTTATTTAAAATTAATAAGGAACAATATGAAACATTGCCAACAATGATAACAGGACTGAATATTGAGGGAGTAAAATATAGCATTGATTTCAAAAGCAAAAACCAATTTGTTATAGTTGAACCAACAATATATGACAATAAAAAATATAAATGGAATGATATCGATGAAAATATACAAATAATGCCAGAATGGATATATGAGATGTTGTGTAATAATAAGAAACAGAATAAGATAGAATATATTGAGAAAAAAGAAGAAGAAGAAATAAATATATTTTACGAAAAAATAAGTTTAGAAGATTTAGAAAATTATGTTTCTTATTTGAGGAAGACACGAAGTAATAATTATGATGAATGGATTAATGTTGGCATTTGTTTGAATAATATTAATACAAATAGTTTGGGAATATGGATTGATTTTAGTAAAAAATCTAATAAATTTCGCTTGGGGGAATGTGAAGAAAAATGGAAAACTTTTGAGAAATCTGAAAAATCCTGGATTGGTATATTACATAAATGGATTGAGGAAGATAATAAAGATAATTATAATGAAATAAAAAAACTAATGGCGACACAAAGAGTGATTAATAAAAATAAATTTGAGGGACACGAAAATAGAATGAAAGTTGAGGAATTATCAGAAAGAAGAGACCATAATGTGGTATGGTTTAAGGATAATCAAGAAAATATATTACAATTAGAAGAAGATGATAATATGATTGTAAAAATGTATCCAGAAAAAATGGCACTTATTAAGCGAAATATTGTATGTAATGAGAAAGAATTAATTATTAGAAAACACGAACTAAATGTTATGTTTAGTTTAACACAAATTACAAATTATTATAATAATATTGTAATAAATAATAATTATGTGGGGAAAAATATTAATGCCAATGATGAACTTGAAAATGAGAATATATTTGATGATAAAATAATAAATAACTTAATTTATGATTGTGTAAATATTTGTACTCCCAATTATTTTGCTAAATTAATGTATCACAAATGTAAAGGAACAATAATATTTAATAAAAAAAATGGATGGTATATATTTGATAAAAACTGGCGAAAATTAGGAGATTTAAGAAATATGATAAGTGATGAGTTATATCCATTATTCAAAATAATGAAAGATTATTACAAAACAAATGATAAAGCATTGACAGCAATACAAACAGCTATACTTTGGTTAAATGATAAAAGAAATAAATCTGATATTGTGTATGAATTAGAACATAATAATGAGAATAATAATTTTTCATTTAATGAGAAAAAGCACTTAGTATCATTTAATAATGGTGTGTATGATTTAGAAAATAAGATTTTTAGAGAAAAAAAATGTGAAGATAGAATAACCTTTTCAACAAATTATGACTATATTAGTGAATATACAAATAATTATGACAAATTGATAAATTTATTAAATAAAATTCAACCTGAAAAAAAATATTTAGAATACATGTTAAACTATCTATCATTATGTTTAGGAAATTGCGAGAATAAAGTAATAACTGCTATTGATGGAAAAATAACCAAAGCAAAAAGCAAATTATTAGAATTAATTAAATTATGTTTTGGAGATTATTTTGCAACTAATGAATGTAAAGAAAGTATTAATTTAATTGACACAAATAAGAAAATAATAATAATAAAATCAATAGAACAAAATTTAGATACAAAATATGATGAACTATTAAGAAGTAATAAAATTAATGTAATTATTGATTGTGATAAATTACCAAAAATTTCAGAAAATCAGATATCAATAAATAATAAATTAAGAACATTAAATTTATCTAACAAAAATGAAGTATATGAAGAAAATATTAATGATCTAAAACAAGATTTTATGTTAATGCTAATAAAAATATATGAAAAAAATATTACAAATAATTTTAGATTAATTCCAAATGCTAAAAATTTATTGTGGTTGTGTGATACTGATATTTATTTGAAATTTCTAAATGAAAAAACAATAGTTGGTGATATGAACTTAAAAACAAGTGTGATATATGACTGTTTTGCTGAATGGGTTAAACAATATATGGCAATTGAGATGATACCTAATCAGCGCCAGTTTGTATATAAAATAAAAAAACATAGGACAATCAACGAAATTAAAATTCAAGGAAAAACAACAACAGGAATAAAAAATATTAAATTGATATAAATGTTAATTTTATGTAAATACTAAAAATTGTATGACAATTTTTATTATATTAAAAAGTGATAATATAAAATAATTAAGTTTGTATTATCACTTTTTATATTTATAATTATAAACTATAAAAAGTGCTAATAGAGAGAAATAATTAAAAAGTGATAATATCAAAATATTATTTTTGTATTATCACTTTTTATACTTATAAATATAAACTATAAAAAGTGTTAATAGAAAGAAATAATTAAAAAGTGATAATATGAAAATAATATATTTGTATTATTACTTTTTATACTTATAATTATAAACTATAAAAAGTGCTAATAGAAAGAAATAATTAAAAAGTGATAATATAAAATAATTAAGTTTATATTAGCACTTTTATATATAAGGCGTCTATCTTTTTATTGCAGTCGTCTATCTAATTAACAAAAATTTTAGATAAAAAAGATTAATAGAACCAATAAATTAAATATTTTTTAGGCATATTGTAGGCGTCTATCTCTGGGCATAATAATTGAAAAAAAATAAGACATTATTTTTATGATATATGAGATATTAATACTTTTTAATTTTTTGCAGGCGTCTATCTCCTTTGAAAATTACCTCGCGCGCCCCCCCGTAACAAAGAATATAGTTAAAAAAAAATTCTATTACTTTGCTTCATTCTTATTTTACAATTTATTTGACAATTCAATGCGCGAAGTGAAAAAGCGGAGCAAATTATGAAATTTTTGTTATTCTCATATAGGGGCAAAAAAAAGTTGCTGAGTTTGGGGTTAATTTTGATGAAAAACCATTAAAATTTCACTGTTTTTTTGATATAAATGATATCGAGTTTTATTAGAAAAATTTATTTGACCAAAAAATATTTTTAAGAAATTTTTAGGGAAAATTTTTGAGAAATTTTTGGGGAAATTTTTGAGAAATTTTTGGGGAAATTTTTGGGGAAATTTTTGGGGAAATTTTTGGGGAAATTTTTGGGGAAATTTTTGAGAAATTTTTGGGGAAATTTTAGGGAAATCTTAGGAAAAAATTTTAGATAAAATGTTAGACATTTATTATTTGTATATACAAATAATAACAAAACAAATGGCAACCAAAAAAAAACAATAGACAAAGGTTAAAACCTTTGTCTATTACGCAAAATTGGTTGTTAATTGTTTGACATAATTTCGAGATTATTTTAATTAATCACCAAATAATTAAATGATATCAAATTATATTATTAATAAGACAACATCAAACTTTTTATATTTTATATTTATGATTATGTTTCAAATATAGTTTTTCATACACTGCACCCTCGCATATTTCTAATGCTAAAAACATCGACGTTAATGCTTCGATAATATGTCCTGGATTAAACTTATGTTGATTTGCACAAATAAATTGTATATTAATATTATCTTTATAATATTGAATTAACCAAGACATCATTTTTACATACATTTTTGTAGGAATTAAAAAAGTATTACAAGTTATCATTTTATTTTTAAGCAAAACATCAGGTTTATGATTTGTACCAAAAAATTTATTATAATTATCTAATCCTGCAGGCAGGTCATCATAATTTGTAATAATAATTATTTGACCTCCTAAAAACGCCCATTGAAAGAAATCTAAATAAAATATAGTATTCTGTGATAATTTATGTTTGATATTCTTGAAAAATGATTGTGGAAAAATCATATCATATTGACAAAATCCAATGTAATCATATTTTATATGTAAATCATTTTTATAAATATGATATATACAACTTCCTTCATTATATTTATTTTCTTGAAGTTTATGATTATAATGTGTTAATTCATACTCATAAATTACATTTTTGTTTAATGATACGTCCTTGTTTTTTACACCATAATAAGTCAAATATTTTTTATTTTCTTTTGAACTTATTTTGTATATTTCAGGGAAAATTTTTTGATGGAAACAAACAAAAAATTGTAAGGACATATATATAATATATTACTAAATTATGAATATTATATCGCGGTTCAACTCATATAAAACATTTGCTATAACACAAAATAAATTAAAAACACGTGATCCAAATATCAAAATTATGGATATAGAAGACCAGAATAATAAAAAGGTTGATATATTTAAGTTTGAGGTAATAGAACAAAATCTTGCATATTTATATATAAAAAAAGATGACATTGTGTTAGAATTAGGAGCGCGTTATGGTTCAGTGTCTTGTATCATAAATCATAATCTAGACAATAAAGAAAATCATGTGGTGGTTGAACCAGATGAACGAGTATGGGAAGCACTTGAAAGAAATAAAGAAGTCAATAATTGTAAATTTAATATTGTAAAAGGATTTATTTCAAAGAAAAAATTAGCATTAACAAATTTAGACGAGTGGTTTGGGGGATATGGTGCTACTGCTGTTGAACAAAATAACACTAAAATACCATCTTTCTTGTTGGATGAAATTAAGAAAAAATATAATATGAAATTTAATGTTATTGTAGCTGATTGTGAAGGATTTTTGGAAATTTTTTTTGATGAAAATCCAGAACTATACAATGAATTACGAATGTGTATATTTGAGGCAGATTATGTTGACAAATGTAATTATACTAAAATTAGAAATAAATTAAGAGAAAGTGGTTTTGAAGAAATCTTGGGAGGTCATCAAAATGTATGGATTAGGAACTAATTGGGCGAATATTATATTTTTTTAACCATTTTTTTATAAATTTATCTGTTTGTGTTGATTTAATATTTAGTTCAGATATATTTTCGTAATAATAAAGAATAATAAATAATATTCTTATTTCCTGTTTAAGTAATAAATTTATTGGACGCACTAATAAAAAATTAAGATCACACATAGATATGTCATATTTTTCATTATATTTAGTAATATACTCTATCTGTTTATAAAACAACGTTTCATCAATATCTTTAATTTTATTTTTTGCTACAATATATACTTCTTTATTTTCAAAAAAATCAATAGATGACTTTGAAAAATATAAAACTTCAAAATATAGTTTCAATAAATTAATATATCCTAACAATAGGTCATCAATATCACTCACATAAATTTTAAATATACTATTGCCCCCTTGTTTCAATACCATTAAACAAATAAAAATTTGGGTGATTATTAAATATTTATCATCTTTATTCGCATCAAACGTACAAATGTCTATATTTTGATAATTATCAGTAATATATTTTTGTGTGGCATCATTTGTGATATCATAATTATTATCACTATTATCAAATAACTGATTTTTTTTATTAATTTTACTATTATTGTTAGTTAGATATATTTTCCATAAAAAGTCATCTTTTGTATTGTATTGTTTATAATAATGATTGATTGCTAATACTGCCTCAGTATTATTTTCACAAATATGGAGAGTTTCTAATTTTTTATTTGTATTTATTAACTTAAAATAGCTAATTAATTCATATATTTTTATAAATTTAAGTGAAACTGAATATTGTAAATATTTTGATAAATAAGAAATAAAATAATCAGTAATACTAAATTTTTTTATAATATCTTTGATTTTATTTTTGTCTCTAATTGCTAAATATATTCTCATTATTTCATAATTGCCAATATTTGTTAAGTAATTCGCACGAGTGTGTTCTAATTCAAAAGAAATATTGTGATTATTTGATGTATCATAATATTTTAGTTTAGGTTCTCTGGTAATTTCTTTTTTCATATTATTTTTAAATTTTGTATTTAATGTTATGTATTTATTATTTATTTCAATATTTGCTTTTTGTGCCAAATTAATTGAATTATCAAGATTTTTCATAAAATTTAATTTGTATAATTCATCATAAAATTTAGAGGTATAAGTATTTGTAAATGAATAATCAATTAATTCTTTTTTATTATTATATTTTTCTATTAGTTTTGCTGAATATACATATAATATACTGTCTAAATATTTTATGAAATCAATAAATTTATCATCATATTTTATGTCAATAAATTTTGTTATTATATCACAAGAATTTTTATTTTCTATAATTTTTTCATAAATTTTGTTAAATACAGTATGATTATTTTTATAACCTTCAAAGACACACATATTTTTTAAGTAAAATGATTTTGCACTATAATCATTATACAAATATTCAACACTTTTAAAACACGTGCTCAACAAATATATTAGTTCAATATTATAGTTATTTAATTCTGTATCATTGTCATTATACAATATTCTAAATATTAGATTTCCACCCTCTTTTAATTTTTTAAGTGCTTCAAGAATGTTTTTTATTATACTATTATAAATTGTTATTTCTCTTGTATCTTTTGCGTATATATTTGATGAAACATAAAAAAAAATATTATTGTATTTGGTTTTAGTTTCTTCAAATTCTATTTTAATTTTATTTTGATAAGTATTATTTATTACTGAGAATTGGCAATTGAACCTTTCACCATAATCTTTATCAATATGTACAGGCATAAAACCAATTTTATCTATTTTATAATATAACAATGACTCAAGGAAATTTAATCTATTACTGATTATTAAACAATCTTGAATATCATATTTATTTAATATATTATATATCCAAATAGAAGATAATGTAAAACTTTGATAACAATTATTATAAGTTGCTAACTTGTTTGACACACCCCAAGAACAAAATACACAATCATCTAATGGTAAATATTTGTAATCAAGAGAATATATTGTCCATAATACTCTTGGATTTAGCAATTTTGAAAATTCATTAGAATTTTTGTATTGAATATTTATAATATATGGTTGTTGTGTATTTTTATATTTCATATTTATAATATTAGATTATAATTAATTTTATGTATGTATATACAAACATAAAATTATAATATGTATATGATAATTTACGCTCCAATATCATTAAACCAGTCTTTTAATTTTTCTCTAATTGCTTTTTTAAGTAGTCCCCAGTCTTCTTCTTTAATATTTTCATAATTATCGCAAAAATAAATTTGTTTTTTTATAAATTTGTTCATATTTTCAATTAATTCATTTTGTGCTTTATCAACTTGCAAAGTAAAAGTATTAGGCATTGAAGTAATAAATCCTACTAATTTATAATTTTGTAGAAAATCGATTAATTTATCTAATAAATTTTGATTAATGCCTTTATAATTTAAACCGATTAAGTAAAATTCTTGTGAATGATAATTTATTTTTGGTTTGTAAATAATAACATTTTCAAATAAACAATAAAATAAATATAACATACTTATTTCTTGTGTATTTTCAATAGGAAAAACTCTTTTAAGAATTGCGTTTCCTCTTTTTTTACAACAAGAAAATATCATCAAATATTGTGAATAAGATAAAATATATCCAGTATCATTTTGTTGTATGCCACAACCAGCAGTAACTAATTCATAATCATTATGATTTTTTCTATAATATTGAATATTTTCATAAGTAGTAATATCTCCAGTATTGTCTTTACCAAAATCATAATTGTCATAATAATTATTTAACATATTTTCATCAAAAGAAATACTATTATCAAAATCAACAAGATCAAAATCATTTGTTATAGAAGTATCATTATAATTCATTTTAAATTTTGGATTTAATCGCTGTGCTTTCCAAGTCCAGGGCACTTTATTCATTTTTAAATATAAAAAGAAAGTTATGGCATTTACATATGAACCGGTAAATTCACAAATATGAAATGATTTTAGATTAGTTTTAGTCTCATCTATTAATTTTATTTTAAATAATATTTCAGTTATTTTTAACCATTCATCATTATTTATATGTTCATTTGGTAAAGGATAAATTAATGAGATGGCATATGTTAATTTTTTGTAATAATAATCAATTTTATGTTTTATACTTTTATAAGTATCTATATCACGATAATCAAACGCTCTTTTATCTTCACGTGATTTAATAATCATTTTTTCAAACGATTTAGGCAAATCTAAAAATTTATCAAGTGTTGTAAATTGGATATCAGGTTCAGTAATATCATAAAATTTAAATTTAAAATAAATATCTTTTTCAAAAGAAATAATATCTCTATACATTATATTTTCATAAGATAAATCAGAATGTACAATATTATGTTCAGGAACAAGGGGCATATCATATTTTCTTGCCCATTTTTTACATTCTTCAAGATTATATTGTTTTATTTCTAATATTTTTTCTTCAGTTAGAGTGCCATTTTCTTTTTGAGATTGTAAATCATTAAATAAAATAATATTTTTTAATAAACCAGAACTAACAATATTAAATAAATTAGTATGTTCTTGCTGTAATTTAATATATATTTTTTCAATATCTGGATTAATAAAATCTATTTTAGAAATTATTTTACCATCATAACTGTCAAAATATTCTTTGTTTGATATCAATGTTTTCTTTGTTTCGTGTTCTAATTCATTCTCATTTGTAAATAATTTATAATTTATACTTAATGATGAGGAATTTTTCATTAAATCATTTAATAATTCAGTTGGATCAAATTTAATATTTTTTTTATTTTGTAATATTAAATAAGTGCAATTAAAACCTTTATGACCATATATTTCTGGATATGTTAAATAGAATGTCTCAAAAAAATAAGAATATAATGATATTAATTTTAATTGATTATAATTTCTTACTTGACATAAAAAAATACACATTGAACCATTAATATTAACTTTATTTATAATTTTTAAGAATGTAAATAATTCAAACATATGTGTAATATTAAATTTAGGAATACTTGAAATCATTGTTGTTTTTGGAAATAATGATAAATATATAAAATCAATATTTGGTATCCTATCTAAATATTTTTCATAACTATCAAAATCAATAGCATTATTAATTAATAAATTTTGATAATTTTTTTTATAATTTTTAATCATATCGTCAAATATGTTTTTTAATTTTTTTTTTGGCGATAAAAAATTGACGTTTAAATAATTAATTAATAATTTTTTTAATGGAAAATATTTATCATTAATTAATATGATACTGTCACTAATTGTATCATTTACATTAATTTCATATAATGTTTTGTAATCATTTTTTATAATTTTATAAGTTTGATTTAATTCCCAAAAATAAAGAGAGGAATTATTAAGTAATTTATAATATAATATATTTTTAGTCTGATTAATTAATATTTCAAGATTATCGTCTTTTAAATTTCTTAATACAATATTATTATATCTCATTTGATTAAATATATTGTGTGTTATTTTATCTTGTGTATATATAATAGTATATTTTTCAACTAGATTAACAAGTGGATTATATGGTTCAGAAAACCATAAATTTACAATTTTAGAATTATCACTTATCCATTTCTGAAAAGATAAAAAATCATTTATATTATCAATATTATCATCATAATATATTTTTGCAAGTTTCTTATAATTATTCATACTATTAATTAATATTTTTATATATGATTTTAATATAATAATATAGTTATATATTAATGATTCATACAAGAGATGACGATATGTCTAGATTACCATTTAATCCTCTTAAAAATTGTTCTTTTACAAAAAAACTTGTTGTTTCAAAAAAACCTTATGATGTTAGAAGAAAGATAAAAGAAACACATCCATATAAATATACAAACCAGGAAACATTAATGACACCATATATTAGTGATAATTTAGCAAAGTCAGAATTATTTCAATATAATTTTAGAGAACTTATTGATGAAATTTATCAAAAAGAAGGTGATCCTTATTGTCTTGTAAAATATAAATATGATACAGATAATAAATTAGATAATAACTTATTGGTAGATATTAAAATAGAAGATCAATTTAATGAATTTTTAAGTGAAACTAAAAAAATATTAGAACTTGTGTATGGTATTTACGAAAAAGAAAAAGAAACAATTGAACTATCATTTTTTTGGATAAAAGATCAAGAACCAGCACGTGGAATAAACACAGAAATAATACATTCTGACCACGCTGAAAGTCGAAGTGAAGAAAAAATGGATATGATTAAATATGTTAGAAATTTTCAAGTAATTATGATGTGCGAAATATACAGTTTTATAAAGGAAAGATATAACACTATAAAAAATCTTGAAGATCTGAAAAATCTAACAGATCCAACAGTTCTAGAAAAAGTTAAAGAAAAATTAAACAAACACAGACTAATTACACCAGCACAATATAAAATTAAAGGTGAGACATTTCTAAATGTACTAAAAGAACTAAACCCTAAAGTTCTAGAAGTTCTAAAAGAAAAATATATTAGTGATATTTCAAAGGAATTACTACATATTGTTGATGAACGAATATACGATTTTTATATATTTATATCCGAAAAATATAACATACATAACGAACCTAAAATTAGATATATTTTTATAATGTTTGAGGGATATTTAAGAACAATCTATTTGCCATATATTGACAAAGCTTTTAAGAATCTTTCATATTATGAAACATTTAATTTATTTAATATTCACTATCTAATAAATTTATTATTACTTAAAAATAATATTTTTTTTCGTAATAAACTTGATATTAATGATTTTGATTTATACGCAAAAGCACCCGAAATAATAGAAGCACATAAAACTAAAATTGATAAAATTAATAGTATATTAGATAATATTGATAATTTTTTAAAATATTTAGATGAAAATAATCATCAACATATTATAGAATTTGGATGTAAATTATTAAATACAACACCTGACATATTTGATAAGGAGTTAAAACAATCTTTATTTTTTTCTAATCTATTGATTGACGAAGCTTTATTATATATTCGTCCATCAGAAGGATATGAGAGTGAAATTATTAATTCACCTGCTTCCAAAGAGATTTCTGAAATTAATTTTTGTGAGATCATTGATGAAATACCTTATACTGATAATAAAAAAACTAAAATTTATGGAACCGCAAATGATGTATTAAAATATAAAATGACTTGTAGAGAAAAATATGAAACAATGGATTATTTAAGTATAAAATCACCATTAGCAAAATTTATGTTATTTTATTGGTCTTCATTAATGAATTCATATTTAACAGCTAGAGCGATAAAAGATAATTATAATAATGTATTAATTTGGGGTGAGAATAATATTTTATATGACAAAGATACAAGACTATTCAGCAAATATCGCAATAAAACAACAATAAAAAAAATAATGACAGAAAAATTATATTTAGGATATATTAAATTAACAGTAACGAAAGGTATAAAAGTAATTTTTATTTTTTTGAACTCGTATTTTATAGAATTATTTGATATTTATGGAATGCAAATACAATATGGTAATTATAATCCATTCTCATTCTCAACAAGTCAGGAAATAGCAACACATTTAAATAATAAAAGTATTTTTAATTTAGTTCATAAAGTTAATAAAGATAAAGATAATAAGTATTATTATTTATTATTAAGACAAAAATATGTAATTAACAAAGATAAACAAGAATATGTACCACATCATTCAGACGCATTTTGGCCGCTATTAGAAAATACAAAACAAGAACCATACTGGAAGAACGATCCACAAGAAGCAGAATGGAAAAAACAAAAATTGCAAAAACAAGTGTTAGACCCTTCGTCAAATAGAGACTGGAGACAAAGACAACCCCAACAGGAATTATCAGAGCGATACTGGAGACAACCCCGACAGGAATTATCAGAGCGATACTGGAGACAACCCCAACAGGAATTATCAGAGCGATACTGGAGACAACCCCAACAGGAATTATCAGAACAAGTCTGGATACAATAATTACCATAATTAATTATTTGAATGTTAAAAGTTAGAAAGAATTGAGATAATATATTAATTTTTATTTTTATGGGTATTCTATTTATTATGTGAAATGCTTAATAATGAATATTTATAGTATTATAATTAATTTTATGTATAGTAATACATAAAATTATAGTGTGTATTATTATGATAAATAATTATACCAACAATAAACGCAATTACATAGAACTTAAAGGAGGCGAAAAAGAAGAACTAAAAGAACTAAAATTTATTCATATAACAAAAAACGCTGGAACATCAATTGAAGAAGCTGGAATAAAACATAAAATTGAATGGGGAAAATTTCACAAAGAATATGGATGGTATCATAAACCTTTTAGCAAAATTGACAAAAAATTACAAGATAAATACGACTGGTTTGTTGTTGTTAGAAATCCTTATGCTAGAATGTTGTCAGAATTTTATTGTATGTGGGGAGGAGTTCATAATTATTATACAATAACGAAAGATTATATGAATACATATTTGATATATAGAATAAAAAATATAGATGAGTCAGATAATAAATGTCATTATGTAGAACAATATAAATATATTTATGGGGATAATATTACATGTAAAATACACATCTTGTATTTTGAAAAATTAGAAGAGCATTTTAATAATCTAATGAAGAAATATGGTTTAGAACATATTAAATTAGAAAAAACAAATACAAAACCAATCGCAACACCATTTACAATAAATGATTTTTCAGATGAATTAATTGAATTAATAAATAATGTGTATGACAATGATTTTAAATTGTTTGGATATGAAAAAATAAAAAGATGAGTATAATATATGGAAAATTCACAAGATAACATACCAATAAAAATGTATTTTAGTAAATATGATGATAAAATTTTTGAACATTTTAAATACACGAATAATTTTGTAAAAAAATATCAAGCTAAATATAACCTACAAGGAAAGTCCACGTATCGTGAATATGACTTATTAATGCTCGTGTATATAAATTTTATATTAATGACAGATGAAGGAGGTGTAAGAAGAATAATGCATATCAAAAAATTTACTGATAAAATAGACCAAGCATCAATAAATAAAATAATAGATTATAAAAATATATTATATTATAAATTTGTGAGCGACAATTCATTACAATTATGGGAATTAAATCAAAGATACAATATTATAAAAAAAAATTATGACTATATATACGAAATAAAAACAGCCAGTTATAGTGTGAGTGATGCTATTATGATATTTTATGATAAATATTATCCGACAAAACAAGGAATAAAGATTAATTCAATAAATTTAGAGTTTCTGGTGGTAAATAATGAATTACAAAAAATATCAAATGATGTAATGGCAAGATATAAGAAAATATTAAAAAATGTAAATTTTACAGATATACATATTCTGAAAGAATATATGATATTATTGGATAAAATTGAAAAAATTGATATTATTTTTTTAGATTGTCGTCCTATAACAACAGCAATTAGCACATACGCACAATTTAATATTATGCGTATGTTTGAATTATATACATTCTTAAAAATAATTAATAAAATAAGTACATCTGGTTCTATGTGTATATATTTAGATACAATTGTAGGAAAGAATCATCTCAAAATAATATCTTTTTATTGTTCTTTTTTTAAGGAATATTATATCACAATTCCAAATTTGGTCGAGTCAACTGAAAAAAATGTGTATTTAATACTAAAAAATAAGAAAGAGGGAAGTTTTGATTCGAGTAAATTATTAGAAATATTAATAAATAATACTTCCACATTAGGGATTAATAATAAAATATTTAATGCTGATACAGAAGAGACTTATTCAAAAACTAACAAAAGAATAATTGCTAAAGATTATTTTGCTTCATATGATGGAAACATAATAAATAAAATCAAAATTATTGATAGTAATATTAAATCAACATACAAAAAACTTAGTGTTAATTTTAAAAATATGATAAAACAACAATATCATAATATGCTACTAAAATTAGATTTTTTATTAGAATTATACAATAAAAAACAAAATTGTTCTTTGACTGAAAATGAAATAAATGAATTAAAACTACAAAATATTGAGAGATGTAAAGAATGGGCAAGGAGATACAATCTGCCTCTTGTGCCAGAATATAATATATCTCATTTTGATTTATCTTATGAGAATATTATTTATAGAGAAATAGTATCATTTGAAAATGATATTATATTTAAGTTTAAACCTTATGATAATAATGAATTTGACATTAAATTTACAACAAATGAGGGTTTTGGAGATTTACCATTATCATTTGAAAAAATGATGGCTAAATCAAGAGAAGACAAGAGAGCATTTGATTATAGAGATATTAAAACTTATATGAATGTAAAATTAAAGATTGACTATTATTATAAAAAATTAACATACGTGATCGCATTAACTTATGATTTGCCAAATGATTGTATAAAAAATGATGAATGGTTAAAAATATTAGAAATATTAAATAAAATAAATATTATAGAAACAACAAAAACTAATCTAAAAACTTTTCATATATGTGAATTTGTTGGTTCTTTTGTAAATGCTATATCTTTTTATAAAGATATAAAAAGAAAAGATATAATATGGTCTTGGAAAGCACAAAGATTAAATCCCAAAAATAAACAAATCTATGATGATAATCTCATAACAAATAATATTGATATACTTGATGATCCTGATTTTAATCCTGGTTATGATGAAAATATGTTAAATAACTATAAAAATAATTATGATTATGGTGCGGATAATACAGGTGATATTACAAAATATGATAATATCCAATATTACAGAAAAAATCATAATGATTATGATTTGGTAACAGCAGGATGTGGAACAACACAAACTAATACTGGATATATTTTATCTTATTCACAATATTTGATGATATTTTCTTGTTGTAAAAAAGGGGGAAATGCTATTCTTAAAAAAATATTTCCTATTGAGAATTCACAAGAACTAAGTATGCTATATCTATTTTATACTTTATT
>Ga0214921_10006792_pt1 | contig 15489 bp, 13 predicted proteins | sample LL1505_MetaG_FD_177992 | JGI IMG/M metagenome (GOLD analysis project Ga0214921, IMG submission 177992) | Freshwater microbial communities from Lake Lanier, Atlanta, Georgia, United States - LL-1505 | ecosystem: Environmental > Aquatic > Freshwater > Lake | place: USA: Georgia | collected...
GCCCATGAAGCATATCTGGGGAATTCTAATGGTGACCGTTCTGGCGGTCACGCTCCATGGCGAACCGGCAACCGAAGTGAAAGCATTCGAATCCGACACGGACACCATGTCCAAGGAGGAGGTCGTCCGCTACATGGGTCGCCGTCCCGACAACGAAATTACCCCTCACCTTTGGCGATACATGGGTAGCTGGACGAACTCCGAGACCATGGACTCCTACAACTGCGTCGATCTTTCCTTTGGTATGCTGACCGATTCCCATAAGTACGGGGTCATGCGTTACAACTGGGACGTCCAGTAAAGCCCAAGCTCCCGGGGATTCGGAACTAGCGGTAGAGATCTTGCCTCAGATGTCCGCGGAAGAGACGGAAAAAGTAAACTAATAACGGAAAGCTCATCAGGGTCAAACTGGCCCCCAGGATGTCTTTTTTCAGACCCTCCCCAACCACGAAACTTAACGCAGCCCAAAGCACACCAAGTAGACCGAAAAATCCGAAAAAAAGAGAAAGCGGTTGGAAGATTCGCCTAAAATCTTCCGCCTCTTGCCTTCGTTTCAGCCGATCTTCCCGGTTATTAAGATTCATCCCATTCTTTTGATACCATGGGGTGTTCTTTTTTGGAATCCCAACATCAGTGGGAAATTCTATCAAAGTAAAATGGAGGCGGTGGGAGTTGAACCCACGTCTTCAAACCAGCTACCACCCGCATCTACAAGCTTGTTGGCAGGTTAATTGTCGGGAGTCCGGTTGCCCTGCCACCGGCCCGTACTCCGTAGCATCCACGTTGGTTCCTGGAAAAAGGTCGGCTGCTCACCCTTTCCCAGACCCGGCAAACACGTTGCTTCCCCCTAGCCGGGGTCGGAGGAGCAACGTCACGGCGCTTTAGGCCGCGAGAGCCAACTCGTTGTTAGCTTTTAATTGGTGGATCGGCTTTTTAACGAGGCCAACCAATCCGGGCCCTCGGCTTGCCGCAGGTCGCTTCCGGTTTGAATCGAAACCGTGACGCCCCCGTCAATTTAGTGATAATACCATATCCAATGCGACTCCCCAAGCCCTCCCTCCATGTTTTGCTATATTTCCTTACTTTCACCCAACTCTTTGCCGGGGAATGGGATCCTAAGATGGATCCCCCTCTTGGCCTCTCCTTCCCCCTCATGGTCACGAACAACCGCGTGGCAATATCCGAGGATATCCTCCTCGCCCAAAATAAAATCCTCCCGGCCGGCACAGTCCTGCGAACCATTTTCCGACCCGTCACCCAAGCCGAAGGAGAGAAAAAAACCAAAAGAGGCGTCGATGAAGATTCCTTTTCTCGGGAAATACCCAAGGTCACCAAAGCGGAACTTATGACCGCTACGGAACGCCAAGCCATGCATCGAGCCTACGAAACGGTTTGGACCGACCCAATCGAATTTCGTCGCACGATGGAAACCGACTACCCCAACCGCCTCCGTTTTGTGCTGGAACCCCAACCCGGGGTGACTCCCGCTCCGATTGAGATTCCCGACTTTCCTGATGGCCTGCTCGTGGCCGGGAAACCCACACCCTACGTCCTGTGTGTCCTTAAAGAAAGTCGTGGAGAAAAAGCGGGCTTTAAAGGTGGTGATCTCATTTTACAGATCGCCGGTCAATCCCCGGGTGAAAGCGTCAAAGATTTTGCCAAGATCTATTCCGATGCACGAAATGAGGCCGCCAAGAAACGTGATGTTCTTCGCGTGAAGGTAAAACGAGCCACCGGAGAAACCGAAACCCTGGCCGTGCGTATTCCGCCCTCTTGGGCAACAACCCTCGAGGAATAGCATTTAAGCAGGAAGCTCTCGAGGAGGGCGCCTAGGCACGCGAAAGATGAATGCGCTCAATCGAGCCTACAGCTCCCCTACCCAGAAAACTCTCCACTCTACCCAAGAAAGCGCCCGGTTCGTCGGTCAGGAAGATCTTCAATTCGCCTTTTTCACTAATTTTAGACTCCAGACCCCTCAGAGATTCGGCGCAAGCCTCTGATGAATCAACCAGCTTCACTTTTTCCCCTAAAACCTTCTGCAGAGTCTTTTTGAGAAGTGGGTAATGCGTACATGCCAATACGCAGACCTTAACCTCCTCGCGAATCAGCGGCGCCAAATACTCCCGCGCGACTTTTTCTGTCACCTCGTGTTCCAGCCATCCTTCTTCAACCAACGGAACGAACAACGGAGTCGCACAGGCGACAACACGAACATCCGTCCGACCTTTCATTAGAGCCGCCTGATAGGCGCCGCTTGAGATTGTGGCCGATGTCCCAATCACACCCACAGGTCCATCCCCACCTGCGGCCAGTGCAGCTTTTACGCCCGACTCAATCATTCCATGCAAGGGTACACCGGTCGAAGTGCCGATCTTACCGACGGCAAGAGCCGAAGCGGTGTTACATGCCGCGACAATCCGGTCTACTCCTTTGCTTTTCAGAAATTCAATGATCTCCCTGCTGTAGGATTCCACCGTCTCAGCCGATTTATTTCCGTAAGGAACACGTGCCGTATCTCCCACGTAAAGAATATCGCGACCCGGAAAAGCGGACCGCAGCGCCTTCACCACCGTAAGGCCACCAATTCCCGAATCAAAAACACCAAGAGGCATCGATTACTCGGCCTTCTTGGCAGGAACGGGAATCGCCCGTCGAACTTCGCCATCTGCTGAATCCGATGAGGCTGCCTTGTTGGTGGGTTGTGTGGTATGGGTCGGCGTCACCGGACTATTCGAGCCGGTTTCTTTAGGTCTGAAAGCCGGAACTGACTCCAAATTCATCACCGGACGCAATTCCGGGGTGGAGGGTGAAACCTTTTGTGGTTGCTCTACCGACAACCGGGAAGGACCTGACAATGTTTCCTGTGACTTTCGATAGGCCATGATTCCCTTAAAAATCCAGTCGGCCACCTGCTGCCGATAGGCTTCTGTTCTTAGCAGACCAGCCTCCTGCGGATTAGATAAGAACCCCCCTTCGACCAGAACCCCAGGGGCATGCGCCAAGCGGAGCACCTTGAAGCGCGCCTTTTTCAAGCCCCGGTCTGAAGGGGCGTTCGTTTTTGAAAGAACCGCCGCGCGATGAATCGCCTGAGCAAGAAGAAAGTTATGATGATCGAAGTCGTTACCCGGCCAAACCTGATCCTCATCACCGACGAAAGATCCCCCCGAAGATGTCGACGGCCCAAACTTGGGGGAAACACAGTAAGTCTCCCAGCCCGTAGTCCCGCGATCATAGTCCTCATTAAAATGAATACTTACAAAAAGATACCCTGGATGGTCACTCGCCCTGGCAGATCTGTCCGCATGATCCACGTAACGATCCTTTGCACGCGTAAGCACCCACGGAACCCCTGCGTCGTCGAGAAGTCGTACCAATCGTTTGGCTACATCCAGATTAGCGGTCTTTTCACTCAAACCGCGTGCCGCCCGAGTCCCTTCGTCTCCCCCGCCGTGACCGGGATCTACCACCACACCCTGAACAGGGCGCTTAGGACTTTCCACGTTCGGCCGAAGGAGGGGCTCAAAGGTCTTACCCAAATCTAGTCGGGACACGAGGGTGACATCATCCTGTTGACGGATCGAGTGATTGAGCCAGTAACGGGCTCCCCTCCATTTCATCTCCCGACTGTCCACCGTGAGGGTCAAAACTCCGGAGGGCGATGTCAGATCAAAAGGCCGATCCGAAGGAATTTCCGCGGGTTTTTGAAAGCCGTAAAATTTGGCAAACGAATCCAAGGTCACATATTCCAAACGCCCCACCCGGACTGTCTGCCAATTCTCCTCGGCTACGACAATCGTCACCAGAAGGAGCCAAATTGCAATCCAGCTTCTCATTTCTCCTATCCGCACTTCCGGTTGTCGATCAAACGAACTGAGCCCACCCAGACCGCCGCGCAAAGATGTTCCCCCACGACTTCGGCATATTCCAGTTTAATGCCCTTGATCCGACGGAGAAGTTTGCTCAGGTGACGTGGCGCAGTTCGGGAACCTTTTCTGGCTGCCGCCCTCAGGCAAAGCGCCCAAATTGCCGCAAGCTGCCTTTGTCTCAGATTCAGGCGAGCATTTCTCGAGCTCATCGCCAGCCCATCCCTCTCCCTCACGATGGGGTGGCGAACCATCCGCACTGGCAGGAAAAGATCCCGCACCAAACGCTCCACCACCTCACACTGCTGTAGATCCTTCTCCCCAAAGACCGCCACATCCGGCTGAACTATCCCAAATAGTTTGGTCACCACAGTGGCGACACCTCGGAAATGGTTGGCACGATATTTTCCGCAGCGGTCTTTGGACTTCTGCAGTTCCTCAACCCAGGTGGATGTATCCGGAAAATAGAGTTGGGTGGGCCTAAATAGAACATCGGCTCCCGCTACCTTAGCCAACTTCGCATCCTTGGCCGGGCGCTTGGGATACTTACGGTAGTCTGTCCTCTGGTTAAACTGGGTCGGATTGATATAGCTACTGACCACCACCCGATCCCCCAATTTCTTCGCGCGTCGAATCAAGGCCGCGTGCCCTTCATGCAAGGCCCCCATGGTAGGCACCAACACCACCCGCTTGCCGTCCCTTCTCCATCGGAGGCTAGCCTTTTGCATTTCTGCGGGTTTTGTCATAATCTTCACAGCTTACGGAGCTTACAAAATGTCTACCTACCTCCACAATCTCTTCGCCCAAAGAATCGGTGGTCCTGGATACGGGCTCAAGGAAGCCCCCATTTACAAATTCGAGAGGATTAAGCGCGCCAAACGTGCCGCGCTAGCTGCTCATCCTGAAAAGGAGTTACTCGATTTCGGTGTGGGAGAGCCCGACTCCATGGCCGATCCCAAAGTTGTCGAATCCCTGACTCGGGAAGCATCCCTGCCTGCAAACCGCGGTTACGCCGACAACGGCGGACAGCGACTGAAGACCGCCGCCGCCCGTTACATGAAGGAGGTGTTTGGCGTCGCAGCAGACCCGAAGACAGAGATCGTCCACTCCATAGGCAGCAAGGCGGCACTATCCATTCTTCCCGCCGCTCTGATCGATCCGGGCGATGTCGTGCTCATGACCACTCCCGGCTACCCCGTTTTCGGAACCCACGCTGCGTATTACGGTGGCCAAGTACACGCCTTGGCTCTTACCCGGGAAAACCGATTCCTCCCTCGCCTCGACAATATCCCCCGAGAAATCCTGGATAAGACTAAGGTTCTTGTCCTCAACTACCCCAACAATCCCACCGGAGCCTCGGCTACTCATGAGTTTTTTAAACAGGTTGTCGAATTCGCTAAAAAAGAGGAGATCGTGGTCATCCACGATGCGGCCTACACCGCCCTGATTTTCGAGGGCCAACCTCTTAGTTTTCTCTCGACTCCCGGAGCAAAAGACGTCGGCCTTGAACTGCACAGCGTAAGCAAGGCCTTCAACATGACCGGTTGGCGATGTGGCTTTGTCGTGGGAAATCCCCTTTTGGTGAAAGCCTATGCTGATGTGAAGGACAACACCGATTCAGGGCAGTTCCTAGCCATCCAACATGCCTGTGCCACGGCCCTGGAAAACCCTCAGATCACCAGGGACACCTCCGCGAAATACAGCCGCCGAATGGATGGCCTGGTCCGGATTCTTAAGAGCGCCGGATTCCCAGCTGAAAAGCCAGCCGGCTCCTTCTTTCTCTACACCCAAGCTCCCAAGTCGGCCTCCGGCGCCAAAGAGGTCACTTTCCCCAACGGAGAAGCTTTTTCCAAGTGGCTGATCGAGGAGCAACTGGTCTCCACCGTCCCTTGGGATGAAGCCGGATCCTGCGTGCGGTTTAGTGTAACTTTTGCGGCCAAAGACGCCGCAGATGAATCACGCGTCCTGAAAGAACTGGAAAGCCGCTTAAAGCCCTACCAATTCCGCTTCTGATCAAGGGACAGGGTCGTGATCGTCATCCCCGTTGGACCGATCCATCAGGGCCAAAATCTGGGGGAGAACGATCATGGAGGTTGTCAGGGTGCAGATAATTCCAATACACATAACTAAGCCGAGGGTGACCAGTCCGCGATACTGCCCGACCAACATGGATCCGAAGCCAAATAGCGTCGTCATGGCGGACAAGATCACTGCCTTGCCTGTGCTCGATTCAAAGATGCGAATCCTCTTCTCCTCACGATACCGATCCATCACATAAACCCCGTAGGCGACGCCGATCCCGTGAATCATCGGCAGGGTGACAATATTGGCTGGATCCAACTGGATCTTAAAGAGGCCCAAAAGACCAAACATCCACAAAACACCGATTCCCAAAGGAAGAAGTGTAAGCAGGAGATCCTGTATTCTCCAAAACATCAAAAAGATCATAACGACAATGATGCCAATGGCATAGAGCAAGGCCTCAATGTAACTACTCTTGAGCAAATCAATATACTCAAGGTTCATCACAGGAGTTCCTGTTGCCGTCGAAGCGACACCCTCCAGATCATGTACGAATTCTTCGTTGGGCTTTCTTTCCCAAATGTCGACCGAGGGTTCCACCTCGAGAAGGATCTTGCCGTTCTTGGAAAGATACCGTTCCTTCAATTGCGGCGGCAGATCGTTCACCGTAAGGGGGCGATCCCCCCGCTGCGTTTTGAGCCAACTGAGATTTTGGGCGATGGAACCAACAAGCTTGACCTGATGCCGCTCCAACCTCTTTTTGGCTTCTTCAGGTGAAAGTTTGTCCATGATCGCCACGGCTCTTTCCAAAGGCGGAATTAACTTTTCGAATGTCTCGACAGCCTGTCGGGCTCGACCGGACAACCCAATGTACTGCTTTGCCTGTTTTGCTCCCTCTTGAGAGGATTCAAGTAGAAACTCCAAATCCTTTTTCGCTTTGGGGACATCCACGGTCTGAACAGCTCCACCTCCAAGAGATATCTCCCCTGCAACTTTGGAAATTCTCAAAACCTCCTGCATTCTCTTTTTCTGATCGCGAGGCACCAAGTCACCTAACGTCCTGACTTTGCTGACTGTGGGCAACTGCCTTAGTTTGTCCGCCAAAAGATCGGCTTCCTGAATGTCTTTGGCCACCACCACTCCGTAAATCACCGAACCTTTTCCAGTATCCAACAACTCCCGGGTCAGGCGAACAGACTCCATTTTAGGGTTCTGCAGATGGAGAAGGTTATGGTCGAAAGTTACCTTGGTCGCTTCCTTCCAGGCAAAAAAACTCAGGCCTGCGGCGACTATGAGAACCATGTAGGGGTGAGCTGTGATCGTGCGGTCCAGACTGATGCCATAACCAAACTTCAGTAATTTCCCCACTTTCACATTGCCCTTACGATCCCGCCATATCAGCAGTGCCGGGAGAATGGTCAGGCTCGCAGCCAATGCCAAGAGCACGCCCGTGCCGGCAATCCAGCCTAATTCGGTGAGTCCAATAAAGTCGTTAAAACACATCGCATAAAATGCGACGGCCGTTGTCCCCCCACCCGTCAACAAAGCCTTTCCGGTAGTTACGGTAGTAATCTGCACCGCTTCCTCGGTGCTCTTCCCTAAGCTCATCTCCTCCTCATACCGTCCGATAAATTGAATCCCAAAATCGATCCCCAGGCCGAGAATCATAACGATAAAAGCCTGCGAGATGATATTCAAATGCCCGATCGTAACTGTTGTTAAACCTAATGTTATCACCACGCTTGCAAGGAGGGCAGCCAATGCCAGCAAAGGCCGGGAGAACTCCCCGTAGGCGAAGAAGAACATGATGGTGATCAATGCGAGGGTGATGACGGTCGCGATCTTCATGTCGTCTTCGCTCTGCCGCAGTTCGTCATCTAGGAGGACAGGCTCCCCCGTCACACCCATCGAGACATTCGGATGATTCTTTTTTTCATTTTCCACCAGTTGTCGAACCCGATGAATCACGCCGGTAAAAGGAGTGGCACTATTTTCCTCCTCCTTGGAAGGACGGAGAAGCATCATGATGGTTTTTCCATCTTCTCCTAGGCTCAGGTACTCGTTTTTAAGCAAATCGGTCTCAAATTCAGAGAGCTCACCCAGACTTCCCTTGCCATCAGCCTGCTCAATCGGGGTGTCGAGATCATGGGCAAGCCGCTTGAGGTTGCGGACAAACTCCTCGATGAAAGGAATGAACTCCTGCCAACTCGAGGATTTCCGAAGATAAGGATCATTAAACTTCGCTGAGGCCTCCCCCAAAATCCCGTTCAGATTCAGAGCCTGTTTGTTCCCTTTGACCAAGGAGGCCAACTCCTCCATCTGGCGACGGATTCCGGTCAATTGCTCCTCATCTGCCAGCAGAAGAAGACGATCTGCCATGGGGGAGAAATCGTGACGATAATAGACCCGGTCGATCCCGGATTCTTGCTTTAGCTTAACCGCCAAGGCATCCGCGGCGGCACGACTGGCCTTCAGATCATCGCTTTTAAACACAACCACGATCTCGTCCCGGACATTAAATTCATCCGTGTAAGCCAGATATTTCTTAAAGACAGGCGACTCCTTACGAATGAGGTCCATTGTGCTGTTCCGGACAGCCAACCGCATGCCAGTAATCACCCCGGCGACAACCACCAGAGCCAGACTGACCCAGAGGATTTTTTTCTGGCTACGAACCAGGATTTTGGACCATTTCTGGAGCAGAACGTCCATCCAACCCTGTCTTTTTGATGTGGGAATTTGCGACACTAAAATATCAACCCGCAGTCCGGGCTTTCTCCTTTTTTTGCTCCCACTCTTCACGGATCCCGCGGAGATCCCTCGCTAACTCAGCCTGCAGAATCTCAATCTCCTCGCTCCCACCCACGACTTTCGCTGCAGCAATTTTTGCCCCTAAAAATGTCTCTCTTTCAGCCATCCGAGCCTGATAGGTGCAATCAATCTCGGCCAAGGCCTTCTTTTGTGAATCCGTCAGTTTCCGGACAGGTTCTTTTGTCGCTAAACGCTCCATCGCAAGCTCATACGCCGTCTTCATGAGCCCATAACCCTAAAAAGACCTCGCCCCCTCGTCCATCGTATTGTCGGGGTCCAGCTTGCTCGACCCCCTCCCTCTGGACTACCTTTCTTGATGGATTTTGCCTCTCTGGGTCTCAATCAATCAGTCCTGCATGCCGTTCAAGATCTTGGTTTCAAAGAACCCACGCCTATCCAGGCCCAAGCCATTCCCGTAGCTCTTTCCGGTAAGGACATCATTGGCTCAGCCCAGACGGGAACCGGAAAAACCGCCGCGTTTGCTCTTCCTATCCTCCAACATCTCGACAAACCCGGCCGTCTCCGCGCTCTCATTCTCGAACCAACCCGCGAACTCGCCGACCAGGTCTCCGGAGCGCTCGAGAAATTTGCCAAGCACAGCGGCCTCCGCATTGGACTGATCTACGGCGGGGTCGGTTATGGAAACCAGCGGGAGCAGATCAAACGCGGGATTGATGTTCTTGTCGCTACTCCAGGCAGACTTCTTGATCTTGTGGAACAAGGCGACCTTCACTTGGCGCATCTGACGCACCTGGTTTTGGACGAAGTCGATCGCATGCTCGACATGGGCTTTCTTCCGGACGTCAAACGTATCGTCGCCCTCTGTCCCTCCAAACGCCAAACCTTGTTTTTCTCTGCCACCATCCCGCCCGAAATCGAGCGGCTAACCAGCTGGGTGCTAAAAGAACCGGTAACCATTGAGATCGGTCTCCGTCGCTCGGCTGCCGAGACGGTCACTCACGCCCTCTATCCCGTGGCTGCCGACCAGAAACACGAACTTCTTTTGGCCCTTCTCGAAAAAACCCAATATCAGAGCGTCATCGTTTTCTGCCGGACACGAATGGGCTCGGATCGGGTTGCGGGCAGTCTCTCGAATCTTCCTCATCCCGTCGGCGTTTTACATTCCGACCGTTCCCAGGGAGAACGGACCGAGGCCCTCGCTGGATTCCGATCCGGCAAATACCCGATCCTGGTGGCCACTGATATTGCTGCCCGCGGACTGGACATCGCCGGCGTTACCCATGTCATTAACTACGACGTCCCCCAACACCCCGAGGACTATGTTCACCGCATCGGACGAACAGGACGCGCCGCTACGGAGGGCGATGCCCTCACACTATTTGTGGCTGAGGAACTCGCCTATGTGGAAGCCGTTGAAAGGCTCATCAGCCAGAAGATTCCGAGAAAGAAATTAGACCATTTCCCCTATCGCTACACGGCCCTGTTTGAAGAGGGGCATAGCGTAGCCCAGACCCGGACCCGCGGTGTCCGTACCGTTCGGGGTTACTCCTTCGGCGCGCGCCGACGTTAGTTTAATAGATTCCTGCAGGCCGCAAGGTAGCCCTGATTTTATCGTTCTAGGCTTACGATTTTTTCTTCCCGACCTTCGCTGCCACCTTCAACCGCAATCCGTTCAACCGGATGAACCCTGTTGCGTCATCCTGATTGTAAGCCTTGGTAGGATCCGCCTCCATGGTGGCAATCTCGGGATTGTAGAGGCTCAACTTTGATTTTCTCCCAGCCGCATAAATTCCACCTTTATAGAGTTTTACCCGGACAGTTCCGGTTACGTTCTTTTGGCTTTCCTCCACCAAGGCCTGTAGGGCCAACCGCTCCGGAGCGAACCAAAAGCCGTAGTACACCAGTTCACTGTACTTTGGAATCAGACTGTCCCGTAGATGCATCACTTCACGATCCATCGTCAAGCTCTCCATCTGACGGTGGGCAAAATGCAGAATGGCTCCCCCTGGAGTTTCATAAACGCCCCGGCTCTTCATGCCAACGAACCGGTTCTCGACCATGTCCACCCGCCCAACACCATGTTTTCCGCCAAGCTTGTTCAAGACCCGCATCACCCCCAAAGGCGAAAGTTTTTTTCCGTTCACCGCCACACAGTCCCCCTTGCGAAACTCGAGCGTTACATACTCCGGCTTGTTCGGGCCTTCCTCCGGGGAGACAGAAAGGGTAAACATCTTACGGTTCGTCGGAGCGAAAGCATCAAACCAGGGGTCTTCGAGGATTCCTGCTTCATAGGAAATATGAAGAAGATTCCGGTCCATCGAATAGGGTTTCTTGGCCGTGGCCTGCACGGGGATACTCCTCTCCGCACAGTATTGGATCATTTCCGCCCGACCCGGAAAGTCCGATCGGAATCTCTCATCCCTCCATGGGGCGATCACCTCAATATCTGGCGCCAAAGCCGCAGAGGTAAGTTCAAACCGAACCTGATCATTCCCCTTGCCAGTCGCTCCGTGAGCGATGGCCTGGGCTTTTTCCTTTTTGGCGATTTCAACCATCCGTTTGGCAATCAGAGGCCTGGCAATTGAGGTCCCAAGAAAATACTGCCCTTCATAGATCGCCCCAGCCCGCATCATGGGAAAAATGAAGTCCCGAGCAAATTCCTCCTGAAGGTCGTCGATATAGATTTTGGTGGCTCCGGTTCTCTTCGCCTTCGCGTTCAAGCCCCGCAACTCGTCATCCTGACCAATATTGGCACAAAAGGCGATGACCTCAGCCTGATAGTTTTCCTTAAGCCAGGCGAGCAGCACCGAGGTATCGAGACCTCCGGAGTAGGCAAGAACGATTTTCATAAAAAGGATGAAGCTGACCGGATTCGCACGGAATCAGGCAGCTGTGCTCTGGGACTTGCGAGCGGTCCCCTTGATCTTCGCGAGGTGGGGCAGAAGTTTTTCTTTGGCGGCTTTAACGCTCAGCCCGTACTGGTCCCGTAGAGCCTCGGGTTTGCCATGCTCGATAAATTCGTCCGGCCAGCCAATCCGCACCACAGGCGTGGAAATCCCGAGATTCGAAAGTTCTTCCAGAATCGCACTTCCGAAACCGCCCTTGATCACATGATCCTCAAACGTCACAACAACATCGGCCGTCCGGCTGAAGAGTTCCAGTAGGGCGGTATCCAGAGGCTTTACAAAACGGGCGTTGATCACTGCCGCTTCGATTCCCTCCTCTTTCTTTAACTCGTCCGAAAGTTGCATGGCCATGGGCAACATCTGGCCGTAGGACCAGATGACAACCTTCTGTCCATGCCGGATGACCTCTGCCTTACCGATCGGAAGCGCCATGGGGATTTTCTTGATCGCAGCGTTGGGACCAGTGCCCCGCGGATATCGGATCGCAATCGGACCGTTATGAATGCTGGCGGTGTAAAGCATGTCGACGAACTCATCCTCGTCCTTCGGCGACATGTGCACCAAATTCGGCACACCCCGCAAGTAGGAGATGTCAAAAAGACCATGATGAGTTGGACCGTCGTCGCCGGACAATCCTCCCCGATCCATACAAAACACGACCGGAAGGTTCTGTAGACAGACGTCGTGCACGATCTGGTCATAAGCCCTCTGCAGGAATGTGGAATAGATCGCGCAGAAAGGCTTAAAACCCTTGGTGGCCATACCAGCGGCAAAGAGAACTGCATGTTCTTCGGCGATACCGACGTCGAAATAGCGATCCAGATGTTTGGGTTGAAACCGATCCAGCCCTGTTCCATTGGGCATGGCTCCAGTGATCGCCACAATCCTGGGATCGTTGTCGGCTAGTTTGGAAAGGTGATCCGCGAAAACCTCGCTGAAGGTGGGTTGCCCTAAGGCCTTGGTTTCGCCGGTCTCAGGATCATACGGCCCCAGACCGTGGAACTTCTTCTGTTTGACTAAAGCGGGCTCAAATCCCTTTCCCTTCGTCGTAACAACGTGAAGAATAACTGGGAAGTTCTGGGTCTTAAGGAACTCAAACATCTTGATCAGGCTTGGAATATCGTGACCGTCCACCGGTCCGTAATAGGTCACGCCAAGTTCCTCAAAAATAACGCTCGGGAAAATCATCCCCTTCACATGCTCTTCCGCCCGCCGAGCAACCTTCAGCGCTTTGGCTCCGCCAAGCTTCTCGATGAAGTGCGCTGCCCTCTCATGCAGATGAATAAAACGGCTGTCGGTAGTGATCTTGTTGAGGTAGCCAGCGATGGCGCCGACGTTTTTGTCGATCGACCATTTGTTGTCATTGAGAATTGTGATCAGCCGCTTGGTGTGATGGGAAATGTTGTTCAGCGCTTCAAAGGTCACCCCGCAGGTGAAGGCGGCATCACCCGCCAGACAGATCACATGCTCTTTTCCGCCCCGCATATCCCGGGCCGAAGCCATCCCCAGTGCTGCCGACAGCGCAGTGCCCGCATGACCGGCCCCGAAACAGTCGTGCTCGCTTTCCGTGCGTAGCATGAAGCCATTCAACCCGCCGGCCTGCCGAATAGTGTGGAACCGGTCCCGCCGTCCAGTCAGTAACTTATGGACGTAAGCTTGGTGGCTGACGTCGAAAAGGAAGTGATCTGTGGGGGTATCGAAAACCCGGTGAAGCGCAATGGTCAACTCGACAACACCCAGATTTGGTCCCAAATGGCCGCCAGTCTTGCTCAAGACGCCAATCAGCTCTTCCCTTATCTCCTGCGCAAGCTTGGGGAGATCCTCAACCGCTATTTTTTTGACATCTGCGGGACCTTTGATCGAGTCAAGTAAAGGGGTAGCCATAAGAAGCTGGTTAGATGAGCAGATCTGGGGCTCCACGACCAGACTTCTTTGATGTACCCGATTTAGGACTATCATCCCCCACATCCCCTAACTCACCTTCCTCAATTTCTCCGCCTTTCTTCTTGGTTAACAAGGAGATACGCTTTTCCGCCGCCTTTAGTTTTTCCGAACAAACCGTGACCAGTTTCATCCCTTGTTCGTATTTTTCCACGATCGTCTCCAAGGGAAGCTCGGGGGACTCCATCTGCTCTACCAGAGACTCGAGTTGACGAAGAGACTCCTCAAAGGAGTCGGGGCTACCGGATTTGCCTTTGGCCATCACAAAATCATTCCTCCTTTGCCCATTGCCCGTCCAGTCCTATTCCAGATGCTCATTTCTCGTTCACCTTGACTGGTAGCTTCCCGTCGGAAAACCGAACCAAAAAATCCCCTTGTTTGCGGGCAACTCCCACGCCCCGAATCAATTTTCCATCCGATGACTGCACGAGGGTATAACCTCTCTTCAGAGTTTCGTCTGGCCCTAAAACCCGAAGCCGGTCCGCTGCCGAGCACATTCGGAGCGATAACTCACGAAATCGTCTTTCAGGTCGCAAGGCGCCCCATCTCTGCAAAAGCGCTCTGGCCATCTGCTTCCGATATCTCCAGGCGCTTTCCAAACCTCTTTGTAGTTGGATCGCCAACTCATCCACTCTCTGGGCGCTCATCTCCACCATCTTTCCGGGCTCGCGAAAAACATAACTTCCCGCCAACTCATCAACCCGGCGCCTCTTTTCCTCGAAAACATCCATCACCACCGTCTCCAACCTCTTTCCGAGAGTTTCGACCTCTTCCTGCCAATCCGCGTCCGGCCGACTCACCATCTCCGCTGCAGCCGAGGGAGTCGGTGCCCGCAAATCGGCCACAAAATCACAAATCGTGAAGTCGGTCTCATGCCCCACTCCACTGATCACGGGTATCGGACTCGCCACCACTGCCCTCGCCACGATCTCCTCATTAAAAGACCAAAGATCCTCAAGACTTCCGCCCCCCCGAACCACCAGCAACACATCGAAATTCCTCTTTCCCATTGCTTCGATCGCCTCCGCCACCTCCACTGCCGCCCCCTCCCCCTGGACCTTCACTCCGAGAACCGTGATTGCTATCCTCGGACACCTTCTCTGCAGAACATGAATCACATCACGTACCGCCGCCCCTGTCGGACTGGTGATGATGCCTACCCGCTCGACAAATTCGGGAATCCCTCTCTTACGTGATTCATCAAACAACCCTTCACTTTGCAGTTTTCTTTTTAACTCCTCAAAGCGCTGGTGAAGGTCTCCTTTGCCTAACGGCTCCAATCCCCGGACGATCAGTTGATACGCCCCGCGGGGCTCATAAACCGAAATTTCACCATGAGCGACAACCTTGACCCCATCCCCAGGCTGTAGACCTATCTTGGCTGCTGCCCCCTTGAAAAGGGCGCACGGAATCTGCGAACCCGCATCCTTCAGGGTAAAATAACAGTGTCCGGAGGATTGGCGGCGGAAGTTGGAAATCTCCCCGGCTACCGAAACTTCACCTACCTGATCCTCGAGTATCTCCTTGATCCGCGAGGTCAGCGCGGAAACCGTCAAAGGCTCCGGACGACTCACTTCGGCTTTTGGATTCTTTGAATGCCTGTGGACTTGCCCGTCGTCTCATCCACATCAATAACCACTCCATCCAGTTGGATGCCTCCCGCGGCCAAATGCATCTTCACCGGCATTAGAGTCCTGAATCGATCCACGATGAAGTTTTTTTCACGACCGATAACCGAATCATGCGCTCCGCAGAATCCGACATCGGTGATGTAGGCCGTACCTCCCGCCAAGATTTTATCGTCTGCCGTCTGGACATGAGTGTGGGTTCCTACTACCGCCGAGACCTTTCCGTCCATAGCGTGACCGAAGGCGATCTTCTCGGATGTCGTCTCGGCATGGAAATCCACAAGAATCGCCCGGGTTTCCCGATGAATCTCCTCGATGATCGGATCCATTAAAAGAAATGGATTGTCCACGTCAGCC
>Ga0214921_10006793_pt1 | contig 15488 bp, 27 predicted proteins | sample LL1505_MetaG_FD_177992 | JGI IMG/M metagenome (GOLD analysis project Ga0214921, IMG submission 177992) | Freshwater microbial communities from Lake Lanier, Atlanta, Georgia, United States - LL-1505 | ecosystem: Environmental > Aquatic > Freshwater > Lake | place: USA: Georgia | collected...
CACTGCCGCGCTGGAAAAAAGCGGTTACGACAGCCTGATTCTGCAAGCCGGAGAGCCACCGGGCTGGTTCCGGGACGACCAGACCTATCCGTACAGGCCGCATGCCGATTTCCGGCTGTGGCTGCCGCTGCTCGACGCCTCGGGATCGTTGCTGCAGTTCACCCCCGGCCGACGGCCACGGCTGATTTTTTTCGTGGCCCGGGATTTTTGGTACCAGCCGGCGAGCCTGCCCGACAGTGACTGGCCCGCCGAATTCGACGTCGTCACCGTGCACTCGCGCGCGGAAGCACGCGCCGCGTTGCAAGGCCCGTTGCAGCGCACCGCCTGGATCGGCGATGCGCTGCCCGAATTGATCGCTTGGGGGATCGGCGCGATCAACCCCGAACATCTGCTGCGTCGCCTCGACTACGCGCGCGCCATCAAAACCCCGTACGAGATCGAGTGTCTGCGGACCGCGAATCGCATCGCGGCGAGCGGCCATGCCGCCGCCCGCGCGAAATTTCTCGCCGGCGGTTCGGAATTCGACATCCACCAGGCGTTCTGCGACGCCTGCGGCCAACGCGAACAGGAACTGCCCTACAACGCCATCGTGGCGATCAATGAAGCGGCTGCCGTGTTGCACTATCAGGTACTGCGGCGCACGCCGCCGACCCGCGCCCGATCGCTATTGCTCGATGCCGGCGCAAGTTTCGCCGGGTACGGCAGCGACATCACGCGCACCGCCACCGCAGGCGACGGCGCCGATGATCGGGACTTCGCCGCCATGGTCGCGGCGCTCGATCGCGCCCAGCAGGCGCTGTGCGCGCAAGTGCGCCCGGGCGCGGACTGGCGCGACATTCATGCCTCGGCCGTGCGCGCCATCGCGGCTGTGCTGGTCGAAGCGGGCGTGCTGCGCTGCAGCGTCGAAGAATCTTTGACGAACGGTGCCGCACGGCTGTTTTTCCCGCACGGCATCGGTCATATGCTCGGCCTGCAAGTGCACGACGTCGGCGGTTTCATGGCCGATGAAGAAGGCGCGACCATTGCACGCCCCGCACTCGATCCGGCGCTGCGTCTGACGCGCGTGTTGCAACCCGGTTTCGTCGTGACCATGGAGCCGGGCCTGTACTTCATCGACGCCCTGCTCGAGCCGGCGCGCGCCGCCGACGTCGCACGCGCAATCGACTGGCAGCGCGTGGCGGCACTACAGCCTTACGGCGGGATCAGGATCGAAGATAACCTGGCCGTGACGGCGCAGGGTTGCGAGAACCTCACGCGCGGCATCCACCACGAGTGAGACGCCCGCGCGCGCATCGTGAAGATGCGCGACGCGGGACTTCGAGACGTCAGGCCGCGGCCTTCTTGCGGGCGCGCGTCTTCTTCGCAGGCGCTTCGGCGGCGGCCGCCGGCGCAGCAGCGGAATCCACCAACTGCATCAACGCCATCGGCGCGGCATCGCCGGCGCGCGGCATCATGCGCAGGATGCGGGTGTAGCCACCGGCACGCGCCTTGAAACGCGGACCGAGATCCGCGAACAGCTTGTCCACCACCGCCTGATCGCGCAGCCGCGCGAAGGCCAGACGACGACGCGCCTCGCTATCGGTTTTGGCGAGCGTGATCAAAGGTTCGACCACACGACGCAGTTCCTTCGCCTTCGGCAGCGTGGTGCGAATGGTTTCGTGCCGCAACAGCGACACGCTCATGTTGCGCATCAATGCATGGCGATGCGGCGCATTGCGCGACAGTTGCCGGCCGGAAAGTTTGTGACGCATACAAAAACCTCGATGAAACTATGGTCTCGCGCGATCGATGCGACCGCGCGGGATCTCACATCACGCCGCGCTCGTCCTCGTGACGCAGACCGGCGGGCGGCCAACCGTCCAGACGCATACCGAGCATCAGGCCGTGGCTTTGCAGCACTTCCTTGATTTCGGTGAGCGACTTCTTGCCGAGGTTCGGCGTACGCAGCAACTCGACCTCGGTGCGCTGCACCAGATCGCCGATGTAATGGATGTTCTCGGCCTTGAGGCAGTTTGCACTGCGCACCGTGAGCTCGAGCTCGTCGACCGGACGCAGCAGGATCGGATCGAACTGCGCCGACTCCGCCTTGCCGCCGGCTTCTTCTTCGCCTTGCAGGTCGACGAATACCGACAGCTGATCTTTGAGGATGCTGCCCGCGCGACGAATCGCTTCTTCGGCGTCGATCGTGCCGTTGGTCTCGATGTCGAGAATCAACTTGTCGAGATCGGTGCGCTGTTCGACGCGCGCCGCATCGACCGAATAGGTCACGCGACGGATCGGGCTGAACGAGGCATCGAGCTGCAGACGACCGATCGGACGCGACGCTTCTTCGAAGGCGACGCGCTGCGAAGCCGGACGATAACCGCGACCACGCTCGACGCGCAGCACCATGTTCAGCACGCCGGCCTTGGTGAGGTTCGCGATCACGAGATCCGGGTTCACCACTTCGATGTCGTGATCGGTCTGGATGTCGCCGGCCGTCACCGGTCCCGGGCCCTTCTTCGACAGACGCAGTTCCGCCGAGTCACGCGAATGCATGCGCAGCGCGACTTGCTTGAGGTTGAGCAGGATGTCGACGACGTCCTCTTGCACGCCCTCGATGCTGGTGTACTCGTGCAGTACGCCGTCGATTTCCACTTCGGTGATCGCCGCACCGGGCATGGACGAAAGCAGCACGCGACGCAGCGCGTTGCCGAGCGTGTGCCCGAAGCCGCGTTCGAACGGTTCGATCACCACGCGCGCTTGTCGCGGGGCGAGCGGACTCACCTTGACGACGCGCGGCTTGAGGAACTCGGTCACGGATCCTTGCATATCGTAGTCCTCTACTCTTACTTCGAGCGCTTACTTCGAGTACAACTCGACGACGAGGTTCTCGTTGATGTCCGGCAGGATGTCATCCCGCGCAGGCACCTGCTTGAAGACGCCCTTGAATTCTTTGTCGTTCACTTCGACCCACTCGGGCAGGCCGACTTGCGAAGCGATCTGCAACGCGTTCTGGATGCGCAACTGCTTGCGGGCCTTCTCGCGAATCTGGATCGTGTCGCCCGCGCTGCACTGGTATGAAGCGATGGTGACGACGCCACCGTTCACTTCCACGCCCTTGTGGCTGACGAGCTGCCGCGCTTCCGAGCGCGTCGCCGCGAAGCCCATGCGATACACGACGTTGTCGAGACGGCATTCGAGCAGCTTCAGCAGGTTTTCGCCCGTGGCACCCGAACGGCGCGCCGCTTCGGCGTAATAGTTCGCGAACTGACGCTCGAGCACGCCGTACATGCGACGCAGCTTCTGCTTCTCGCGCAACTGGCTGCCGTACTCCGACAGACGCGTCTTGCGCTCGCTCTTGATGCCGCCCGGCGGCACCTGGAACTTGCACTTGCTCTCGAGCGGCTTGACGCCACTCTTCAAAAACAGATCGGTGCCCTCGCGACGCGCGAGCTTGCACTTGGGACCAATGTAACGGGCCATCGTGTATTCCTCTATCGGCGCCGGTTCAGACGCGACGCTTCTTGGGCGGACGACAGCCGTTGTGCGGAATCGGCGTAACGTCCGAAATGCTGGTGATCTTCAAACCGCAGTTGTTGAGCGCGCGCACGGCGGACTCGCGTCCCGGGCCGGGGCCCGCGACACGCACTTCGACGTTGCGCAGACCATGTTCCTGCGCGGCAACGCCCGCCTTTTCGGCGGCAACCTGCGCCGCGAACGGCGTGGACTTGCGCGAACCGCGAAACCCGCAACCACCCGAGGTCGCCCACGAGAGCGTGTTGCCCTGGCGATCGGTGATCGTGATGATCGTATTGTTGAACGACGCATGCACGTGCGCGATGCCGTCCAGCACGTTCTTGCGTGCTTTCTTCGGCTTCTTCGCGCCGCCGCTCGACTGTTGCTTTTGCTCTGCCATGTGCTATCCGCCTGCTGAAACTTAGGACTTGCCCGGGGGCGCGTTGAGCTTCACTGCCTGCTTGCGCGGGCCTTTGCGCGTGCGCGCATTGGTGCGCGTGCGCTGGCCGCGCAACGGCAGCCCCTTGCGGTGACGCAAACCGCGGTAGGTACCGAGGTCCATCAGACGCTTGATGTTCATCGACACTTCGCGGCGCAAGTCGCCTTCGACCAGCCCCTTGGCGATCTGCGTACGCAGCGAGTTGACCTCGACCTCGGTCAAATCTTTGACCTTGGTCGTCGGATCGACGCCTGCCGCCTCGCAAACCGCTTTCGCACGGGTACGACCCACGCCGTAGATGTGCGTGAGGCCGATGACCACATGCTTGTTCATCGGGATGTTGATGCCAGCTATACGTGCCATGTTTCCTGCCCTGAAGCCGCGCGTTCGCGCGACGTTCCGTGTGAATACTCTTGCCTTCTCAACCCTGACGCTGCTTGTGACGCTGATCCTTGCAGATCACGTACACGACCCTGCGACGCCGCACGATCTTGCAGTCCTTGCATATCTTCTTGACGGATGGACGAACTTTCATTTCGTTTACCTTTCGATCACTGCGGCGCGCCGCCGCGTCCATAACCCATCAGGTTCGCCTGCTTGAGCAAGCCGGGATACTGATGGGACATCAAATGCGCCTGCAGCTGCGCCATGAAATCCATGGCGACAACGACGACGATCAACAGCGAGGTGCCGCCGAATTGGAACGGCACACCGCCACGGGAAATCATGATTTCGGGCACGAGGCAGACCGCGGCGACGTACAGCGCGCCCCAGAGCGTGAGCCGCGTGAGCACGCGATCGATGTATTCGCCGGTCTGCTGACCGGGGCGAATGCCGGGAATGAAGGCGCCCGACTTCTTCAGGTTCTCCGAAGTCTCGCGCGCGTTGAACACCAGCGCCGTATAGAAGAAGCAGAAGAACAGGATGAGGATGGTGTACAGCACCAGATGCAGGGGCTGACCGTAGCCGAGCGAAGCGGCGATGCTCTGCAACACTTCCGAGAAGCGACCTTCGCCGCTGCCGAAGAATTGCGCGATGGTCGCCGGGAACAACAGCAGGCTCGAGGCGAAAATCGGCGGAATGACGCCGGCCATGTTGAGCTTGAAGGGCAAATGGCTGGTCTGGCCGGCCATCACGCGACGACCGACTTGACGCTTCGCATAGTGCACGGCGATCCGGCGCTGCGCACGCTCGACGTACACGCAGAATGCGGTGACGCCGAGCACGAGTACGATGAGCACGAGTGCGAACAAGCCCGACATTTCACCGGTGTTCACCGACTCCACGGTGCGACCGACCGCACCCGGCAGGCCGGCGACGATGCCCGAGAGAATGATCATCGAAATGCCGTTGCCGATGCCGCGCTCGGTGACCTGCTCGCCGAGCCACATCAGGAACATCGTCCCGGTGGTCATGGTGATGGTCGCGATGAAGAGGAACGACCAGCCGGCATTGTTGACCATGCCGCCGTTCTGCAATGCCGTCGCGGCACCCAAAGATTGGAACACCGCCAGCACGACCGTGAAGTAGCGCGTGGTCTGCGTGAGTTGCCGACGGCCGCTCTCGCCTTCCTTGCGCAGCTCTTCCCAGGGCGGATAGATCATCGAGACCATCTGCACGATGATCGACGCCGAGATGTACGGCATCACGCCCATCGCGAAGATCGACAACCGCTCGAGCGCGCCGCCCGAGAACATGTTGACGATGCCGAGGATGGTGCCCTGCGATTGCTCGAAGAAGCGCGCGACTTCGGCCGGGTTGATGCCCGGCACCGGAATGAACGAACCGATGCGATAGACGATCAGCGCGCCGAACAAAAACAGCAGGCGCGACCGCACTTCGCCGAAACGCGTCGCGTCGGCGAGAGTCGCTGCTGGATTGTTGATGCCCGTTGCCACTTGCGTCTGTCTCGTGAGTGCTCTGCAGGTTTACGTCAGGCTTCGATGCGGCCGCCGGCGGCCTCGATCGCAGCCTTGGCGCCCTTGGTCACGCCGACGCCCTTCAGGGTGACGGCCTTCTTGATCTCGCCCGACAGCACGACCTTCGCCACTTCGGTGAACACCGGCACGACGTTCGCGGCCTTCAGGGCGGCCAGATCGATCACGTCGGCCTTCACCTTGAGAAGTTCGTCGAGACGCACCTCGGCGCGCGTCGCCTTCATGGCCGAGCGGAAACCCACTTTCGGCATGCGGCGCTGCAACGGCATCTGGCCGCCTTCGAAGCCGACCTTGTGATAGCCGCCCTTGCGCGCGCGCTGACCTTTGACGCCGCGACCGCAGGTCTTGCCCTGACCGGCCGATGCACCGCGACCCACGCGCAAACGCGGACGCTTGGAACCCGGGGCCGGCTTGATGGTGTTGATACGCATTTCTTTGGTTCTCCGTGCAGAGCCGCGATCAGCTCTCGACGACAGCAAGCAGGTGGCGCGCCGTGCGCACCAGACCACGATTCTCGGGCGTGTCCGCCACGACGACCGTCTGATGACGCTTGCGCAGACCGAGGCCGCGCACCGACTGCGCGATGTTCGCGAGCTGGCCGTGGACGCTCTTCATGAGGGTGACTTTCAGTTGCTTGGCAGCCATGGGAATCAGCCCGTGATCTCTTCGAGGGACTTGCCGCGCTTCGCCGCGATTTCTTCGGGCGAGCGTACCGATGCGAGTGCTTTGACCGTGGCGCGCACGACGTTGATGGCGTTGCGCGAGCCGTAGCTCTTGGCGAGCACGTTGCGCACGCCGGCGCATTCGAGCACCGCGCGCATGCCGCCGCCGGCGATGACGCCAGTACCGTCGGACGCAGGCTGCATCAGCACGCGCGTGGCGCCGTGCGAACCTTTGACGGCGTAGTGCAGCGTGTCCTTGCGCAGCGCGACGTTGACCATGTTCTTGCGGGCTGCCGCCATGGCTTTCGAGATCGCGACCGGCACTTCGCGTGCCTTGCCGAAACCGAAGCCGACGCGACCGGCGCCGTCACCGACCACCGTCAACGCGGTGAAGCCGAACTGGCGTCCACCCTTGACGGTCTTCGAGGTGCGGTTCACCGCGACGAGTTTTTCGAGGTACTCGTCCTGCGCCTGGGATTTCTCGACTCGTGCCATGGGAGATGTCCTGCCTTAAAACTCGAGACCCGCTTCACGCGCGGCTTCCGCCAGCGCCTTGATGCGGCCGTGGTACATGAAACCGGAGCGGTCGAACGCGACCTTCGCGACACCGGCGGCTTTCGCGCGCTCGGCGATCGCGCGGCCGACGGCCTTGGCGGCCTCGACGTTGCCCGTGCTCTTGAGATCGGCCGCCACGGCATCCTGCACCGTCGAGGCGGTCGCCAAAACCTTCGCGCCCGCGGCGTCGAAGATCTGCGCGTAGATGTGACGCGGCGTACGGTGCACCGTGAGACGCGGCGCACCGAGTTCGCGGATCTTCGCCCGGGTCCGCACGGCGCGTCGCTGACGACGCTCTTTTTTGGTGATCTGCATTGCTCGATCCTCGTTGCGTGCCAGCGGTTACTTCTTCTTGCCTTCCTTGAGGGAGATCTGCTCGCCTGCATAACGCACGCCCTTGCCCTTGTAGGGCTCCGGCGGACGCAGCTCGCGAATCTCCGCGGCAATCTGACCGACACGCTGCTTATCGATACCTTTGATGACGATTTCGGTCTGACTCGGCGCTTCGATCGTGATGCCCTCGGGCATATCGACCGTGATCGGGTGCGAGTAGCCGAGGGTGAGGTTCAACACCTTGCCCTGCACGGCGGCGCGATAACCGACGCCCACCAACTCGAGCTTGCGCTCGTAGCCCTTGGTCACACCTTCGACGATGTTGGCGAGGTGCGCACGCGTGGCACCGGCCTGCATGCGATTGTCGTCGTCGTACTGCACCTCGAGGTGCTTGTCCGCCTGCACGACTTTGACGCCACCTTTGAGCGGCACGCTCAACGTGCCCTTGGCACCTTTGAGCGTCACCACGTCGGCGGTGATCGTCGCCGTCACGCCTTGCGGCAGATCGACGGGTTGTTTTGCTACGCGACTCATGTTCGTTTCCTGGTTGTCGGAGCCTTAGGCGACGATGCAGAGCACTTCGCCGCCCTGACCGATGGCACGGGCCTGCTTGTCGGTCATCACGCCCTTCGGCGTGGAGACGATCACGGTACCCATGCCGCCCTGAACCTTCGGCAGTTCGTCCTTGCCGCGGTAGATGCGCAGCCCGGGGCGCGAGACGCGCTCGAGGCGGTCGATCACCGGCCGGCCTTCGTAATATTTGAGCGCGATGGTCATCGTGCTCTTGCCACCTTCCGCGGCGATGCGGAAGTCGGCGACGTAACCTTCGTCCTTCAACACTTTGACGACCGCCTGCTTCAAGCGCGAGGAGCCGAGGCTCACTTCGCTCTTGCGGGCCATCTGCGCGTTGCGGATGCGGGTCAACAGATCTGAAATCGGATCAGTCATGCTCATGGCGCAGGCTCCTTACCAGCTCGCCTTCGAGACGCCGGGCAGTTCGCCGCGGTTGACCGTCTCGCGAATCTTCACTCGGGCGAGGCCGAACTTGCGGTACACGCCGCGCGAACGCCCCGTGATGGCGCAACGGTTGCGACCACGCGAAGGGCTCGCATCGCGCGGCATCTTCTGCAGCGCAGCGACCGCTGCCGCACGCTCGTCGGGCGACGATTTCGGACTGCGAATCGTCTCCTTCAGCTGCGCGCGCTTTGCAGCGTACTTTTTGACCGTCTGGGCGCGACGCTTCTCGCGCTCCACCATGCTCGTCTTGGCCATTTGCTACTGCCCTTTACTTGCGGAAGGGGAACTGGAAGGCCTCGAGCAACGCTCGACCCGCCTTGTCGTCCTTCGCCGTGGTGGTGATGGTGATGTCCATGCCCCGGAGCTGATCAATCTGGTCGTACTGGATTTCCGGGAAAATGATCTGTTCCTTGACGCCCATGTTGTAGTTGCCGCGACCATCGAAGGAGCGCGGCGACACGCCGCGGAAATCGCGGATGCGCGGCATGGCGACCGAAATCAAGCGGTCGAGGAATTCGTACATGCGGGCACCGCGCAGGGTGACCTTGCAACCGATCGCCAGGTTCTCGCGAACCTTGAACGATGCGATCGACTTGCGCGCGATGCACATCACGGGCTTCTGGCCGGTGATCTTTGCCAGGTCGCCGGCGGCAGCATCGATGACCTTTTTGTCGGCCACTGCTTCGCCCACGCCCATGTTGACCGTGATCTTGGTGATCTTCGGTACTTCCATCGCGTTCATGATGCCGAGGTCCTTGCGGAGCTTGGGCACCACCGTCTCGCGGTAATACTGTTGGAGCCTTGCCATGCGGATGTTCCCGTAACGGTGACGCTTAAGCGTCGACCACTTCCCCGTTCGACTTGAAGAAACGCACTTGCTTGCCGTCCGCGAGACGCTTCATGCCGACACGGTCGGCCTTCTGCGTCGCGGGGTTGAACAGCGCGACCTTGGAGATATGCAGCGGAGCTTCCTTTTCGAGGATGCCGCCGGCCTTGTTCATCTGCGGGTTGCCGCGCGTGTGACGCTTGACCCGATTGATGTTCTCGACGAGCACGGTGTCGTTCTCGAGCACGGCGAGCACGGCGCCCTTGCGCCCCTTGTCGCGGCCCGAAATCACGACGACGTTGTCGCCCTTGCGAATCTTTCTCACGATGCCCCCTTACAGAACTTCAGGTGCGAGGGAGATGATCTTCATGAACTGCGAGGTACGCAGTTCACGAGTGACCGGTCCGAAAATACGCGTGCCGATCGGCTCGAGCTTGTTGCTGAGCAGCACGGCCGCGTTGCCGTCGAACTTGATGAGCGAGCCGTCCGGACGGCGTACGCCGAAGCGCGTGCGCACGACGACCGCGTCGTACACCTCGCCCTTCTTGACCTTGCCGCGCGGGATCGCGTCTTTGACGCTGACTTTGATGACGTCACCAACCGTCGCATAGCGACGGCGCGTGCCGCCGAGCACCTTGATGCACATCAGCGTCTTGGCGCCGCTGTTGTCGGCGGCGTTGAGGATGGTTTGCAGCTGGATCACGACGCACGCTCCACGACCGACACCACGCGCCAGTTCTTGCGACGCGACAACGGACGGCACTCGGCGATCGTCACGACGTCGCCTTCACGCGAGTCGTTGGCCTCGTCGTGAGCGAGCACCTTGGTGGTGCGACGCACGAACTTGCCGTAGCGCGGGTGCTTGACCAGACGCTCGATCTCGACCGCGATGGTTTTGTCCATCTTGTTGCTGACCACACGCCCGGTGAGCGTGCGCTGCGACTTTTGTTCGGATGCTGTGTTCATGGCTTATTTCCCGGAAGTCTTCGCCACTTCGGCGAGCACCGTCTTGATACGCGCCACGTCCTTGCGAACGCGGCCGAACTCGTGCGGCTTCACGCCCTGGCCCGTGGCACGCTGCATACGCAGCGAAAACTGCTCGCGACGCAGCTTCAGCAGCTCGTCGTTGAGTTCCTTTGCGGACTTGCCGCGCAATTCCTTGGCATTCATGTCAACGCACCTGTCGCTTGACGAAGGAGGTGGTCACCGAGAGCTTCGCGCCGGCGAGACGGAACGCCTCGCGAGCGGTTTTCTCGTCGACACCTTCCATCTCGAAGAGCACTTTGCCCGGCTTCACCTTGGCGACCCAGTATTCGACGTTGCCCTTGCCCGAGCCCATGCGGACTTCGAGAGGCTTCTTCGACACCGGAACGTCCGGGAAAACTCGGATCCAGATCTGTCCACCGCGCTTCACGTGGCGCGCCATCGCGCGACGCGCCGCTTCGATTTCACGGGCCGTCATGCGCGCGCGCTCGGTGGCCTTGAGACCGAAATCGCCGAACGCGACCGTGTTGCCACGTTGCGCAAGGCCGGCGTTGTCGCCCTTGAATTGTTTGCGGTACTTGGTGCGCTTAGGCTGCATCATCTCTGCAATTCCTCAGATAGTCCGCGACGCTCAGGCGGCCGGCGCCGTGGCGGGCGCGGCGGCTGCGGCATCGGCTGCAGCGGTTTCCGTGTCGACCGGGGGCTTCGACAGCTCTTCCTTGTCGAACACCTCACCCTTGAAGATCCACACCTTCACGCCGATCACGCCGTAGGTGGTACGGGCTTCGCCGAAACCGTAGTCGATGTCGGCGCGGAACGTGTGCAACGGGATGCGACCTTCACGCGACCACTCGGTGCGCGCGATTTCGGCGCCGTTCAAACGGCCCGACAAACGCACTTTGATGCCGAGCGCGCCGCTGCGCATCGTGCTCATCACCGCACGCTTCATGGCGCGGCGGAACATCACGCGCTTCTCGATCTGCTGCGCGATGCCGTCGGCGACGAGCTGCGCATCGAGTTCCGGCTTGCGGATCTCGGCGATGTTCAAGCGGATGTCGGCGACCGGGCGACCGAGCAACTTCGCCGTGTCCTGGCGCAGCTTCTCGATGTCTTCACCCTTCTTGCCGATCACGATGCCGGGACGCGCGGTCTGGATCGTGATGTTGACCTTGTTGGCCGCGCGTTCGATCTGGATGCGCGACACCGACGCTTCGGCGAGCTTCTTGCGCAGGAACTCGCGCACGCGGAAGTCCGTGTGCACCAGCTGCGGAAACTGCTTCTTGCCTGCGTACCACTTCGACGACCACTCGCGGGTGATGCCGAGGCGAATACCGATCGGATTGACTTTCTGGCCCATGGATCAGTCCTTCCTGCCGTCGCTGACCACGACGGTGATGTGGCTGTTGCGCTTGACGATGCGAGCACCGCGACCCTTGGCGCGCGCGGCGAACCGCTTCAGCACCGGAGCGGTGTCGACCATGATGCTGTGCACCTTGAGTTCGTCGACGTCGGCGCCGTTGTTGTTTTCGGCGTTCGCCACTGCGGACTCGAGCACCTTGAGGATGATTTCGGCACCCTTCTTCGGCATGAAGCGCAGCGTCGCGAGCGCGTTGCCCACGGGCTTGCCGCGCACCACGTCGGCGACGAGGCGACACTTTTGCGGAGAAATCCGCGCATTTTTCAGTTTGGCCGTGACTTCCATTTTTCAGCTCCGGCTCGTCATCAGGCTTTCTTGTCGCCCGAGTGCCCCTTGAAGGTGCGCGTCGGTGCGAACTCGCCGAGTTTGTGACCCACCATGTTCTCGGTGAGGAGAACCGGGATGTGCTGCTTGCCGTTGTGCACGGCGATCGTCAGACCGACCATCTCGGGCACAACCATCGAACGACGCGACCAAGTCTTGATCGGCTTGCGATCGTTCTTTGACACCGCGACTTGCACCTTCTTCGCGAGGTGCAGATCGACGAACGGACCTTTTTTCAGTGAACGGGGCACTTTTCGCTCCTAACCTGCGCGGGCCGCTCAGCGGACCTTGTTCTGGCGACGTTGCACGATCATGTGCGTCGTACGCTTGTTGGTACGGGTCTTCTTGCCCTTGGTGTTCCAGCCCCACGGGGATACCGGGTGCGGATTACCCTGGCCGGACTTGCCTTCACCACCACCGTGGGGGTGATCGACCGGGTTCATCGCAAGACCACGAACCGTCGGACGGATGCCGAGCCAACGCTTCGCACCGGCTTTGCCGTAACTGCGCAGGTTGTGCTCGTCGTTGCTCACTTCGCCGATCGTCGCGCGGCAATCGATGTGCACCTTGCGCGTCTCGCCCGACTTCAGGCGGATGTACGCATAGATGCCTTCGCGCGCGGTGAACTGCACCGAGCTGCCGGCGCTGCGCGCGAGCTGACCACCCTTGCCGGGCTTCAGTTCGACGTTGTGGACGGTCGAGCCGAGCGGGATGTGACGCAGCTGCATCGCGTTGCCCGGCTTGATCGGCGAATCGGCGCCCGAACGAATTTCGTCGCCCGGCACCACGCCCTTCGGCGCGAGGATGTAGCGACGCTCGCCGTCGAGGTACTTCACGAGCGCGATGTGGCCGGTGCGGTTCGGATCGTGCTCGATGCGCTCGATCACGCCCTTCACGCCGTCCTTGTCACGCTTCAGGTCGATGATGCGGAACTTTTGACGCGAACCACCGCCCTTGTGACGCGTGGTGATGCGACCGTAGCTGTTGCGACCGCCGGTCTTGGACTGGCGCTCGGTCAACGGCTCGTACGGACCGCCCTTCCAGAGGTGTGACTTGTCGATCTTGACGACGAAGCGGGTGCCCGGCGACGTCGGCTTCATCTTGATGAGTGACATCAGGCCTTCCTCGAGGCTTCGTAATCGATGCTCTGGCCCGGCGCGAGACGCACGTAGGCCTTCTTCCAGTCTTGCGTGCGACCCGGCGTCTTGCCGAAGCGACGGGTCTTGCCCGGCTCGTTGACGACGTTCACCGCCGCGACCTTCACGCCGAACATGAGTTCGACCGCAGCCTTGATGTCCGGCTTGGTCGCATCACGACGCACGCGAAACGCGTATTGGTTGGCGTTCTGCATCGCGAGAGCGGTCTTTTCGGTGACGTGCGGCGCGAGCAGCAGATTGATCAGGCCTTCCTGGCCGAGCTTGGTTTGGACCGTGCTCATTGCAGGCGCTCCTCGATGATTTTTACGGCGCCGACGGTCATCAGCACCTTGTCGTAGCTCACGAGCGCGAGCGGGTTCAGCGCAGCCACCGGCAACACCGCCACATGCGGCAGATTGCGTGCGGCGAGGAACAGCTTCTCGTCGATCGCCTCGACGACGATCAGCACGTTCTCGAGCGCCATCGACTTCAGTTTTGACGCGAGCAGCTTGGTCTTCGGGGCTTCGAGTTCGAGCGCCGAGGTGACGACCAGGCGATCCTGTCGCACGAGCTCGGAGAGCATCGAACGCAGCGCGCCGCGGTACATCTTGCGGTTGACCTTCTGCTCGAAGCTGCGCGGCTTGGCGGCGAACGCACGGCCACCACCCACCCAGATCGGGCTGCGCGACGAACCGGCACGCGCCTGACCCGTACCTTTCTGGCTGTGCGGCTTCTTGCCGCCGCCACGCACTTCGGCCTTGGTCAGCTGGGCTTTGGTGCCCGAGCGACCGGCGTTGCGATAGGCGGTGACGATCTGGTGCACCAGCGCTTCGTTGTATTCCTGGCCGAAAGTCGCTTCGGACAGTTGCAGCTCGTTGGAGCCGCCAGCGATCTTGATCTTCATGATCTATGGCTCCCGATCACTTCTTCGGCTTGGCCGCAGCCGCGCCCTTGGTCGGCACGATGGTCTTGCGCTTGGCAAGACGCGCCGCCTTGAGCGAGGGACGCACGACGACCTGACCACCCTCGGCGCCCGGCACTGCCCCGCGCACGAGGATCAGATTGCGTTCGGCATCGACCTCGACGACCTTGAGGTTTTCGGTGGTGCGACGCGCGACGCCCATGTGGCCCGACATGCGCTTGCCCTGGAACACGCGGCCCGGCGTCTGACGCTGGCCGATGGAACCCGGCGTGCGGTGCGACACGGACACACCGTGGGTCGCATGGTGACCGGCGAAGTTGTGACGCTTCATCGTGCCCGCGAAACCCTTGCCGATGGTGGTACCGGTGACGTCGACGACCTGGCCGACGGCGAACAGGTCCGCCTTGATTTCGTGACCCACCGCCAGTTCAGCGCCTTCCTTGTCGGCGAGGCGGAACTCGAGCAGCGCCTTGCCCGGCGCGACGCCGGCTTTGGCGTAGTGACCCGCGGCAGCCTTCGAAACGAGCTGCGGACGACGGGCACCATAGGTGACCTGCACGGCGCGATAACCGTCGCGGTCCGAGGATTTGATCTGCGTGATGCGGTTCGGAAGAACCTCGATCACGGTCACGGGAATGGACTCACCCGCCTCCGTGAACACGCGCGTCATGCCGCATTTGCGGCCGACCAGTCCGATTGCCATATACGTTCATCTCCTGCGCACACTGCGATTGGCGTGCACAACAAACCAACATTCCACGAACGAGGGAGACGACGCGAACCACCGGAACGGGAAGTCCCGGAGGTTTCGAGTGGTCTTGGCGGCATTCCGCCAACCTCGCCCGATGCCGCAACTTGCGGCCCACCCCGGAAAGCCCGGGGCCAAAAAGGGGGCGCATTGTAAGCGGCGAAGGCGGGGCTTGCAAGCGATCGTTCAATCGCCGGCAAGCCCGCCTAGCAGTACTTTTTTGCTATCAGTTCAGCTTGATCTGGACGTCCACACCGGCCGGCAGCTCGAGGCGCATCAGCGCATCGACCGTCTTGTCGGTGGGGTTCAGGATGTCCATCAGACGCTTGTGCGTACGCAGCTCGAACTGGTCGCGGGCGTCCTTGTCACCGTGCGGACTGACGAGGAGCGTGTAGCGCTCCATCTTCGTCGGCAGGGGGACCGGACCGCGAACGGTCGCGCCCGTACGCTTCGCCGTTTCGACGATTTCGCGTGCGGAAGTGTCGATCAGGCGATGGTCGAATGCCTTCAGCCTGATGCGGATGTTCTGGTTGGCCATGGGACCTCGGTATGTTCAGGCTTACTTCAGGATCTTCGCGACGACGCCTGCGCCGACGGTGCGACCGCCTTCGCGGATCGCAAAGCGCAGACCGTCTTCCATCGCGATCGGAGCGATCAGCTCCACCGTCATCTTGATGTTGTCGCCCGGCA
>Ga0214921_10006794_pt1 | contig 15487 bp, 7 predicted proteins | sample LL1505_MetaG_FD_177992 | JGI IMG/M metagenome (GOLD analysis project Ga0214921, IMG submission 177992) | Freshwater microbial communities from Lake Lanier, Atlanta, Georgia, United States - LL-1505 | ecosystem: Environmental > Aquatic > Freshwater > Lake | place: USA: Georgia | collected 2015-05-28
GCTATTTTGAAGATTCATTGAAGCCATATCCCATTTGTTACCGCATTCCAGGCCTCAATGGCCGGTATACTGCAATCAATGGGCTCTTGACCAGAAAAGACTTTGCCGATTGGTGGTTTTCCAAACAAGCCCCTCAGGTCATTTATGTTTTCCTGGACTCCCAAGGTCCTTATGGCGATACCTATCAGGTAGATTCAGAGAACAATGGCCCATGCGGACAAGCATTGACGGAAGAACTCATCCCAGCCATTGAAAAAATGGTCAACTACAAACCTTCATCAAAAAAAAGGTACCTCGCAGGTGCTTCAACAGGCGGATGGGTAGCCATGGGTTTGCAGGTTTTTTATCCTGATCTCTTTGATGGTACCTGGTCTTACAGCCCAGACCCACTCGAATTCTCTCATTATGGACTGATCAATATTTATGAGGATGAAACCATTTTTTACAACCGGTATGGGTACTTGCAGCCCGGAAGAAGAACCACATTTGGTGAACCTACATTTTCGATGAAGGATTGGATCAAAGGGGAGAATGTAAACAGCAGAACAAATGATTACCGTGTTTCAGGCGGACAGTTTGGTGCGTACAATGCGGTGTTTGGACCAAAAGCTGCAGACGGTTTGCCCAGCATGATGTTTGACCCTATCACCGGAAAAATAGACCATGGCATCGCAACGCAATGGGAGAAGTATGATTTGAAAAAAGTACTTGAAAAAAACTGGTCTGTGTTGGGCCCGAAGTTGCAGGGAAAGATCTGGATCTGGACGGGAGATATGGATGGACTCTATTCCAATGTATCAACAAGGGTGTTCAAAACCTTTATGGATGCAACAACCAATCCAACCTCAGATGCAAAAATTTCTTTTACTCCGATGGCAGGACATACCCAGGAATGGAACGACAAAAATGTGTTGATGATGGTCGAGGAAAAAGCAAAAAATAATTTGCGATAAGATGAAAAAAATGTTTTTTATAGGGTTCTTGCTCTTTTGTTTTAGCGTGGATGCGCAATCCATAAAAACACCTGTAGACTATGTTAACCCATACATTGGGAATATCAGTCATCTGCTTGCGCCAACATATCCAACCATACATCTTCCCAACAGCATGCTGAGGGTTTATCCGGAGCGCACCGATTTTACATCAGATCAAATAAAGGGTTTGCCCATGATGCTTTCAAGCCATCGCGGAAGATTGTTGTTTAATTTGATTCCATTTCAGGGCGATGAAAAAGATATCAAACCAGTGATGTCATTTTCTTATGACAATGAAATCATCAAACCTTATTTCTATTCAGTGGTGCTTGATGAGCAACATACTTTTGTCAAGTACTCGCCTTCACACCAGTCTGCTGTTTATGAATTGAATTTTAACCAAAAAAAGCCAACCTATTTGTTGATCAATGCATACAATGGTGAATTAAAAATTGAAGGAAATTCAGTCAGTGGTTATCAATTGATCAAGAACAATACCAAGGCTTACATTTATATAGAGACATCCAAGCCACCAATTAAAATAACAAAGGAAGGATCAGTGGCGAAATTATTTTTTGGAGACAATGCGCAAAAAATTCATTTGCGTTATGGAGTTTCGTATATCAGTGAAGCGCAAGCAAAGATTAATCTGGCAAGGGAAATAAAAACATATGATGTAGACCAGGTTTCAATTGCAGGTAAAAAATGTTGGAATCAGGCATTGGGTAAGATTCAAGCCACTGATAAAAATGAAAAAAATCTTATCGTTTTCTATACAGCATTGTATCGATTTTATGAAAGGCAGGTAAGCATCAGTGAGGATGGAAACTATTACAGCGCTTTTGATGGAAAAGTTCATAAAGATGATGGAAGGACTTTTTATACAGATGATTGGATTTGGGACACATACCGGGCCGCACATCCATTGCGGATTTTACTGGATCCCTCGATGGAGGTTAATATTATTCGTTCATTCATCAGGATGTCAGCGCAAATGCCCAAATTGTGGATGCCAACTTTTCCAGAAGTATCTGGTGATTCCCGCAGGATGAACTCCAATCATGCCGTAGCAACAGTCGCTGATGCATATGCCAAAGGCCTGAGGGATTTTGATTTAAAAATTGCCTATTTGGCCTGCAAACAGGGAATTGAAGAAAAAACATTGGCACCATGGTCTGGCAAACCTGCTGGTTGGTTGGATAGTTTCTACAAAGTAAATGGATACATGCCAGCACTTCTTGAAGGAGAACAAGAAACTGTTGCAGAAGTAAACCGAGGCGAAAAGCGACAACCCATAGCAGTTACCCTAGGAACATCTTATGATCATTGGTGTTTGTCACAGTTGGCAAAAAACCTTGGAGACTCTTCGGCGTATCAACTTTATTTGAAAAAGTCTTACAATTACAGAAATGTTTTTAATCCTTCCACGCGCTTTTTTCATCCCAAAGATAAAAATGGCAATTTTATCATGCCATTTGATTATCGGTTTTCTGGTGGGCAAGGAGCTAGAGAGGCTTATGGCGAAAACAATGGATGGGTATACCGTTGGGATGTTCAGCACAATATAGCCGATCTGATAGCCTTGATGGGCGGTAACAAACAATTTATAGCTTCTTTGGACAGCCTGTTTCAAGAGCCCATGGGAAAGGGTAAATTTTCTTTTTACAGTGTTTTGCCAGATCATACCGGAAATGTAGGGCAGTACTCCATGGCCAATGAGCCTTCATTGCACATTCCTTATTTGTACAATTTTGCCGGAGAACCATGGAAGACGCAGAAGCGTATCAGATCCTTGTTGAATACTTGGTTTCGAAATGATTATATGGGAATGCCTGGTGACGAAGATGGAGGGGGAATGAGTGCATTTGTTGTTTTTTCTTCACTTGGATTTTATCCTGTAACACCAGGCATACCAGCATACAGCATTGGCTCTCCATTGTTTTCTAATGCTAAGATTAAGTTAGAAAACAATAAGGTTTTTGAAGTGGAGGCAATCAATTGTTCTGCGCAAAACAAGTACATTCAATCCGCTGTTTTAAATGGAAAGAAATGGGATCAAACCTGGTTCTTTCATGATGAAATAAAAAATGGTGGAAAGTTGATATTGGTGATGGGGTCAACGCCCAATTACCAATGGGGAGTTTCACCAATAGACAAAAAACTTTCGGCAGACAGTTTAAAAAATTAATGTTTAAAATTTTAAAGGTAAAAACATGTTCAAGTTATTCCGTTTATTGATTTTGTTCTTATGCATGGTTTCTTTTTCGAAAGCACAACAATTGAATAAAATTTGGTTGGACGATCTTGTGATTCAAACCTATTCAGAAGGGATTCCTGGTGTCAATGCAAAAATGAATGGGGGCGGTGACAGCATTAGGATTGCAGGTAAAGTGTTTAAACGCGGAATTGGTGTTCAGGCCACCAGTATTCTTTCATTTTATCTAAAGGGCAATGCTACTGAATTTTCAGCTGCAGTGGGCGTAGATGATCAGGGAAATCAATTTCTGCCACACCAGTTTTATGTGGTGGCCGATGGCAAGGTTTTGTTTGCCAGTGGCGATATGAAATATGGGGACAAACCAAAATCATTTACGGTCGATCTCAGGGGCGTTCAACGCATGGGATTGCTGGTGAAGGTGAGTGACCAGGGGTATACCAAAGTATATTCAAATTTTGCTGATGCACAGATCACCATGATAGGCGACACAAAGCCTTTGAATACACCCAATGATGGTGAAAAATATATCCTGACACCAGCATCAAAACCTTCACCGAGAATCAATACAGCACCCGTTTTTGGAGTAACACCTGGAAATCCATTTTTATTCACCATTGTTGCAACCGGTGAAAAACCAATTCAATTCTCTGCAGATCGTTTGCCCAAAGGATTGACCCTGGATGCAAAAACAGGTATCATCTCAGGAAAATTGATGGAGAAAGGGAATCATGTTGTTGTACTAAAAGCCGCAAATCAGTTTGGAAAATCCCAAAAATCATTGGTCATCAAAGTAGGTGATACCATTTCCTTGACACCACCCATGGGCTGGAATGGCTGGAATTCCTGGGCTCGGCAGATTGATGGAGGCAAGGTAATTGCCTCTGCCAAAGCCATGGTGAACATGGGATTGAAAGACCATGGATGGAATTATGTAAACATTGATGATGCCTGGCAAGGAAACAGGGCTGGTAAATACAATGCCATGCAAGCCAATGAAAAGTTTCCCAACTTCAAGGGCATGATAGATGAAATTCATGGAATGGGGTTGAAGCTCGGAGTGTATTCAACACCTTGGATCACCAGCTATGCAGGTTATATCGGCGGTTCATCCAATTTCGAAAATGGCGCTTTTCCAGATTCCGTCAAAAACAACAAACGGTCCTTTCGGTATATTGGAAAATACCGTTTTGAAAAAGAAGATGCCCTGCAAATGGCAGATTGGGGTGTAGATTTTCTGAAATATGATTGGCGGCTTGAAGTGCCATCTGCCGAAAGGATGTCCATCGCATTAAAACAATCAGGCCGTGACATCATTTATAGTTTGTCCAATTCAGCACCTTTCAGTGATGTAAAAGATTGGGCCAGGATTTCTAACATGTACAGGACGGGGCCAGATATTCGCGACAGCTGGCATGGATTGTACCGCTGTACCTTTACCCTTGATAAATGGGGCCCTTTTGGCGGTCCTGGGCATTGGAATGATCCGGACATGATGATTCTTGGAAATGTTACCACTGGAACTGACATGCACCCAACCAGGCTCACGCCAGATGAGCAATACAGCCATATCAGTTTATTTGCTTTGTTGTCTGCACCCTTGCTGATTGGCTGCCCCATTGAACAACTTGACGCCTTTACATTGAATTTGTTGACCAATGATGAAGTGATTGACATTGATCAGGACCCTTTGGGAAAATCCGCCAGGTTGATGGCAGATGAAGGCGGTGTCCAAACCTGGTTGAAACCCATGCAAGACGGATCTTATGCCGTTGGCTTTTTTAACACAGATGATTATGGTCAACTGCCTCAATCTTTTTTCCGTTGGGGAACGGAGAAACCCAAGAATTTCAATGTCGCATTTGCAAAGCTTGGTTTGAAGGGAAAATGGCGTGTTCAGGATGTATGGCGTCAGCAAAATCTGGGGGTAGTGGAATCATCATTCACATCCATCATTCCACACCATGGCGTGATGATGTACAGGCTTTATCCAATCAAATAAACATCTTACCATGCATAAAAGTGTATTGTTTAGTACGTTGATCATTTTATTTTCTGTTCAGTCATTTTCACAACAAAATATCCCTGAGCTATTGACCGCTAAAAATGGCAATTCCATTGCTTCCAGCAAACAATGGGAAAAGCTCAGGCGGCCTGAAATCCTGGCCATGGTTGAAACCGAAATGTACGGAATCGTTCCGGGTGAATTGAAAATATCCGACATCAATATACTCGATCAGGATGATCAGGCGCTGCAAGGCAAGGCCATCCGCAAACAGGTAAAGTTGACCTTTCGTGGAAACCAGAAAGAGTTGAGTGTTGAATTGTTGATGTACTTGCCCAAGGGTAAAAAATCATATCCAACATTTTTGGGATATAATTTCAGCGGAAACCATACCGTTTACGGCGATACAGCCATTCATATCGCCAAAGAATGGAATGGTGTGGCAAAACCCCGGGGAGTTGAAACGGCCAATTGGGAAGTGGAAAGATTGATCAATGCAGGATGCGGTGTTGCCACCATGTATTATTGGGATATTGCTCCAGACAGAGAAGATTTTTCTATCGGCATTTATCCATTGTTGTACAAACCCGGTCAAACAAAGCCTGCTAACAACGAGTGGGGATCGCTGGCAGCCTGGGCCTGGGGACTGTCTCGCGCATTGGATTATATGAAAACCGACAAACAGGTTGATGGATCCAAGGTCATTGTGGTCGGCCACTCCCGTTTAGGGAAGGCCTCCCTTTGGGCAGGTGCCAGAGACCAGCGTTTTGCAGCTGTCATTTCAAACAATTCAGGTTGCGGTGGTGCCTCTATTTACCGTGGAAAAGCAGGCGAAACCTTGTTGAAAATGAACAACCGGTTTCCCAGATGGACAGCTGTAAATTTTAAAAAATATACCGAAAACGAATCCTTGCTCCCATTTGACCAGCACATGGTTTTGGCCATGGTAGCTCCCAGGCCACTCTATGTAGCCAGTGCATCGGAAGATGCATGGGCAGATCCTAAAAATGAGTTTAAATCAGCGTTTTTCGCTACACAGGTATACCATCTCTATGGTTTGCAAGGTATCGAGTCTGATGTTTTTCCTGCATTGAATACCCCGGTAGGTTCAACTGTTTCATACCATATCAGAAATGGCAAGCATGATATTCTGGCATATGATTGGGATGAGTACATTGCGTTTGCAAAGAAGTTCGTAAAATAAAAGATAAATCGTGTACATGAAACTGAAGTTTTTTTCCGTCTTTTTTTTATCTGTATTCCAGTTTACTGCATTCACCCAGGTGAAAAATAAATACACCATTCCCGCCGTTTCAAATCCGGTGATTCGGATGGAAAGTCTACAACAACAATGGAAAGCCTTGCACCAAAGTCCGCCAAGGCTTGGTGTGCGTGATTGTTTTCTATTCTTGTTGGATGCATTGGATACAAAGTTTTTAAAGCCGGAAGAAGTGTTGTGGACGATTGATCTTGTTAAAACAAGGATCATTGCAGACAGCACAAAGCCTTCATTCGGTAACATGTATTGGGGTTGGACGGAAACAGGGGGTGATGTAGGTGATGGAAACAATGTTGAATTCTGTGTGCAGTATGGGATACTGATCAAATTACTGTTCAATGATCGTCTTTCTCCTGAAGCCAGGGCTTCTTTGGATGATCTTTTTGCCCAAACATTGGTTGGTATTCGCCGACAGCCCGTAAGGATTTCGTATACGAATATTTATTTGATGCGTTGTTGGAATTTCATTGCCCTTGGCCAAGCATACAACAATGCTTCAGTTGTTGAAGAAGGGCGCAAGGCATTTGATATTTGGTTGAAACATGTCGCCAATTACGGGAACAGAGAGTATGATAGCCCAACCTATTCAGGGGTTGACATCGAATCATTGCTGTTGATGGTCCAATTTGCCAAAGATGCAGACATCCATCAAAAAGCCTCAGATGCATTGGAGTTTTTTCTGACTGATCTTGCCGCTCATTACAATCCATTGGGAGGATTTTTAGCAGGAGCCCATAGCCGGGATTATAACCGGGTATTTGGTCGAGACTTGCTGGAGGAGAAGTACATCAATCCATTGCTTGGAAGGGAAAATAAGAACAACCAGCTCTTCAATCAGGTATGCTATTCAATTTTAAAAGAACGTGGTCTGTCTTCATTCCAGAAGCAAATCATGGAGAAGCCCAATCGTTTTATTGAACAACGCTGGGACAGTTTACCCCATACTTTTACAACAGATTATCACGGCAAGAAATTCTCCATCGCTTCTTCCAGTCAGTATTACAGCCCAGACGACAAGTCATTTGTGATGTATCTCAACAGCAAACGCATTCCTGAGATGCCCAACATTGTCTACGTCATGGAAGGACGTAATGACCATTATGGAACCTGGGGTGCAACGGGTATGGGAGACAAGATGAAGCATTTGATGCCTCCCAATTACCCCGCCAATGGTGGTTGGGGCAAGACAAGGCATTTGATGCCTTTCATGCAAGCATCACAAAACAAGAACGAATTTGTGATGTTGGTCAGCGGTGAAAAGGATCACAATTGCATCAATGATTATGTCAATTCAACCGTGGTGCTTCCCAATTATTTTGATGCGCTTTGGTTGGGAAACACCCGCATCATGCAACGAGCCGTAGGTACTGAAATTCCACTTGATTCAACCAATACCTTTTTTGCAACCTTTGAAGATGTTGCCATTGCCATCAAAATAATATACAGCAATGCTGACAATGGCCAGCGGGCTACTTTGTACAACGATGGTTTCAAATACACTGCTAACAGAGAAGCATTCAATTTGGTGCACAATGAAGCGTTGCGCCTAACTTTGAGACATCCCAACAATGGAAAAGGGAATATCGTGATGTGGTGGAAAGCTGCTGAAGGGATTGATACGGATGCAAAGTTTAAGGACTTTAGGAATTCAGTGCTGGATGCCCCAGTTTCAGTCACAGAAGCCAATGGCGTTGTTGATGTATCCATTCAAACAACATCAGGCAAGCTTGGTTTGAAAGCAGATATCAAAAAGAAAATAAGGTTGGATTATTACAATCCAACTCCATTGAATAGAAATATTTTATTCAATATTGATGGGGTTGATGTAGGTAAAAAAATAATGCAGCAATACAAATAAAAAAAAATGAAAATGAGAATTGTTTTAATCTTGGCGGCTATATCCGTTTCATCTTTTGTGAAAGCCCAAAAAAAAGACCTGGAATTGTGGTATAAGCAGCCTGCTTCAACTTGGACAGAAGCTTTGCCCATTGGAAATGGTAGAATTGGCGCAATGGTCTATGGCAAAACTTCGCATGAAATTATTCAGCTGAATGAAGAAACAGTCTGGGCTGGTGCTAAAATGAACAACAACAATCCTGAGGCAAGGGCCCACCTTCCGGAAATTCAGGCAGCAATTTTTAAAAAGGATTATAATGAAGCCTTGCGTTTGTCTAAAAAATACATGGTCGGCACACCTCCGAATGTAAGATCTTACCAACCCTTGGGAAATTTATTCATTGATTACCAATGGAGATCTGTACCAACAAACTATCGCCGATCACTCAATATCAACAATGGAATTTCAACAACATCATATAACGTTGATGGCAACAATGTTGTTCAGGAAGCATTCGCATCAGCTCCACATGATGTTTTAGTTGTGAGAATAAAGTCAGATAAACCGATTGACTATTCCTTACTATTGTCAAGAGAATTCAGTAGCGATAATGAATATAAAGGCAAGCGACAAAAGCAGCTGCCTGCTTTGTTGAGATATGAAAACAGGTATCAGGCGGATAAAAATGTCGCAAGCTACACTGGGCAAATTATTGATCAGGAATCTGTGAACCAAGGTGCAGGGGGCAAGCACATGCGTTACGCCGCTTCAATGAAAATATTATCGATCAATGGGAATTCAACTTCATTTTCATCCGATACGAGTGTTGGCTTCCATATCAGCAATGCACGAGAAATTGTTTTGTTGATTACTGGCGCAACAGATTATGATGTTGAAAAATTGGATGTGGATCCATCAATAGATCCACTGGTTAGTTGCATGAAAATATTGACCAAAGCATCCAACCAAAAATATCCTGCATTAAAAAACATTCATGAAACTGACCACCGTAGTGTATTTGAGCGAATTCAATTTTCTTTGGTGCAATCAAAAAATGAGTTGATCCCAACGGATGAGCGATTGGCAAATGTGAAAGCAGGTCTCAATGACAATGAATTGATTGCATTGTATTACCAGTATGGAAGATATTTATTGATGGGTTCTTCAAGGCTTCCAGCAAAGCTTCCAGCAAATCTTCAGGGAATATGGAATGACCTGTATGACGCACCTTGGAACGGCGATTTCCATACCAATATCAATTTGCAAATGAATTACTGGCCGGCTGAATCAGGAAATCTTTCTGAGACATCTGTGGTGTTGTCTAAGTTCATGCAAAAGCTTGTTATACCTGGAAGTGAAACCGCAAAAGAGATGTATGGAGCAAGGGGTTGGACCTTGCATCACCTGACCGATCCATTTGGCAAAACAGCAGTAATGGACGGGGTTTGGGGCATCACACCAATGGATGGACCATGGATGACATTCCCAGTATATGATCATTTTGAGTTTACCCGAGACACTAATTTTTTGAAGACGATTGCCTATCCAATGATCAAGGGTTCTGTTGAATTTGTGTTGGATTTTTTGGTGAAATCACCTGAAGGTTATTGGGTAACGAATCCATCGCATTCACCTGAAAATTCTTTTTTTGTGCCAGGGACAGATAAAAAGCAAAAGTCACAGATGACTTATGCGCCTACTGTTGATATACACATCATCAATGCATTGTTCAATAATTTCATCAGCGCATCAGAAATTTTAAAACAAGAAAAGGAATTGGTGATAAAAGTAAAGGCTGCTCAGAAGTTATTGCCACCGCTGAAGATATCCGCCAATGGTACTTTGCAGGAATGGATTGAAGATTATGAAGAGACTGAAATTGGGCATCGGCATATTTCTCATTTGTTGGGATTGTATCCGTTGAATTTGATTTCACCAAAGAATCCAGCATTTTTTGAAGCAGCAAAAAAGACCTTGGCCAGGCGATTGTCGAGCGGTGGAGGACATACAGGATGGAGCAGGGCATGGATCATCAGCTTATATGCCAGGTTGCTTGAGCCTGAAAAAGCATTGGAAAATCTCAATGCCTTGTTGGCAAAAAGCACCCATAACAATTTATTCGACACGCATCCACCGTTTCAAATTGATGGAAATTTCGGAGGAGCAGCAGCCATTGCAGAGATGATTTTGCAATCGCAAAACAATGAGTTCCAACTGTTGCCAGCATTGCCAGCTGCTTGGGGATCAGGGTCGATGCATGGAATCAGGGCAAGAGGCGCCTGTACATTGGATATCGATTGGAAAGAAGGTAAACTGCAACAAGTAAGGGTGAAATCAGACAAAGGGGGAAAATTCACCTTGCGTTATCAATCCATCACAAAAACCATCACGCTAAAAGCAGGTGAAGCCAAGGTTTTCGACGGAAATTTAAAGTGATTGATGTTTAATTCCAACCCCTCAACAATTTCATCCATGACCAAATTTTTTCTTCACATTATTTTGATAGCATTGATTGGCGTAACCAACGCATACGCTCAACATCAAGCAAACAACCCCTTGCTGAAGTTGAAAGTAAACTGGCAAGATTACCTCTCACGCCATGACATGGTATGGGATACCATGCCAGGAGATTATTTTGAGGCACCCTTTGTTGGAAACGGATTGTTGGGTACAATCGTCTTCAAAGACAATCTTCAACCCAATACCCTTCGGTTTGAAATAGGCAGGACAGATGTATATGATCATCGTTCCAAAGACCTACCCGTAGCGCATTATAGCGGAAGAGTACCCATTGGTCAACTGTTGCTTTCCACCGCAGGTGAGATCAAGGACATCAGCCTGCGAACGGATCTTTGGAATGCCGAGATCCTTGGAACCATACAAACAACCCTGGGAAAGATTTCATTTCGTTGTTTTGTTCCGACTGGCGATAACGTGATTGTATTGAACGTAAAAACAACGCAGAAAGAGCAGAAAGCCATTTGTCGTTTTAGGCCGCAACAAGCAGTGAGCTCTCGCTATCTGGCACAACCCTTGAGAGACAAGGGTTTTGTTTACATGCCCAATCCTCCGTTTAGTGAGGAAACATTGGACGGTATTCCCGTTGTTACACAGCCATTGACCATGGGAGATGATTTTGCCACGGCCTGGCATGAGCGCAAGCAAACAGACAGTACAAGAACCATCATGGTTACGGTTGCCAACCGCTGGGCCAAGACCAGGCTTCCTTCCAGCGGCTCTGCTATTGATGCAGTGGCAACCATCAAAAATGCCGAGAAAAAATCGATCTCAATATTGGAGCGTGTTCACCGCGAGTGGTGGCATGCGTATTACCCCAAAAGCTTTGTGACCTTTCCCGATGCCCGCATGGAAAGTTTTTACTGGATCCAGCAATACAAACTGGCCAGTGCCACAAGGCCAGACAAGCCCGTTATTGACCTGATGGGCCCCTGGTACAAGGCAACTGTTTGGCCTTGTCTGTGGATGAACCTCAATGTGCAATTGTCCTATTATACAACGGGTATCACCAACCATCTTGACCTTGAAGAACCTTTGTACCGCCTCATCGAGAAACACAGGGACCAACTCGTGTTCAATGTGCCAGAGGAGTTCAGGGATGATTGTGCAGCCTTGGGAAACCCTGTTGGTTATGATGAGCTGGTCAATCCGGTATTCCTCACCACAGATCGAACAACAGACCGAGAAATGAACATCATCGTCTTGCCCTGGTTGATGCAGCAATTTTATGTGCACAACAAGCGGACCATGGATGACGCGCGGCTGCGCAATTCTATTTTTCCGCTCATGAAAAAAACCTACAGTGTTTACCTGAGGATTTTATACAAGGGCGATGATGGCTTATACCATATCCCATTGACATTTTCTGATGAATACGGAAAAGCACAGGAAACCAGCATGAACATTGCTTTGGCCAGATGGGGTTTCAAAACATTGCTTGATATTTGTACGCGCCTAAAGCTCAATGATCCGCTTGTTCCCGTCTGGAAAGAACATTTGGATAAAAGTGCCGACTATCAAACCAATGAAAATGGCATCATGATTGGTAAAGGAGTTCCCTTTGCCAAACCCCACCGCCATTACAGCCACATGTTGGGTATTTTTCCTTTTTATGAAACCAATATTGAGGACAATGTAGCTTCTGTTCCGATGCTCAAGAAAACTGTTCAACATTTTACAGATGTGGATGGAGACAATTGCATGTACAAGTTTTCAGGGGCTTCTTCCATTTGGTCTTCATTGGGCAATGGAGACAGTGCCTTAAAATGGGTGAACCGGTCATTGGATATTTTTCCAAGGATAGGAGAGATCCCTAAAATCCCCACCTGTACGCCCAATACAATGTATTGCGAGAGAGGGAATCCGACATTTGAATCTCCCATTTCTTCGTCCCGTTCGATGCTTGACATGCTGATTCAAAGCTGGGGAAATGTTATCCGTGTTTTTCCTGCAACACCATTGTCATGGAAAGATGCCAGCTTCTATCAGCTCAGGGCCGAAGGTGCATTTTTGGTCAGCGCCAAAAGGGAAAATGGGAAAACCCGGTTCATTCAGGTAAAAAGTCTTGCGGGAGAACCATGCATCATTCAAGCTGATTTGCCTGCAGATCTAAAAGTGATCGGTATAGGATCGAATAGACTTCAACAAAAAAACGGCAAGATCATCCTGGATCTCAAAAAAGGAGAGGAGGCCATTTTATACACAGGCCAGAAGCCTCCATTCTTTGTGATTGATGCATTGCCTATGGCAAAGGAAAGCCTTAATCAATGGGGCTTAAAGCGAATTATTAAACAGTAGAAATGATTTTTATGGATGCTGAAAATCATATTTGCGACATAACCTAAAACGATTTAAATTTATCCATACATCAACTGTTTTGCCATGAAAAAATTGCTTCAAACAACATTGATCGGGCTTGGCTTTTTATCTTTTTTTGCCCATGTATCTGCACAATCCTGGGTTGATTCTATTGCAATGCATGGCAGGGAAGTGTACATGCCTGCGGAAAAGTACAAGTGGGATTGGGGCCAGGCAACCTTCCTGAATTCCCTTAAGCAGTTGTACCATGCCAGTGCCGAAGACAAACGTGCTACCTACTTAGCATACATTAAAACCGCCATGGCTGTTTCTGATAAAGTGGCCAATGGCAAGCATCCCAACGCCGTTGCTTCTGCCCATGGCATTGCCTTCCTGGCGCGCATCACAGGAGATAAAAATTATATCAACAAGGCCAATGGCATCTATGCCGATTACCTCAACATTCCCCGTGCTTCCAACGGCGGTGTTTCTCACCGTGCTGAAACCGTTGAACTCTGGGATGACACCGTTTACATGCTCAGCATGTTTCTAATGGAGATGTACAAACTTACTGGCGATGAAAAATACATTGCCGATTTTCTTGAGCAATTCAACGTCCACAACAAAGAACTGACCGATCAAAAAACCGGACTATGGATACATGGTTGGGATGCCGACAGCGTTTTTTATGACGATGGTTGCAGCATCAAAAATTGGCCGGACAAAATCACCCACAGGAATGACCAGGTATGGGCCCGCGGAAACGGATGGGTGGGCATGGCATTGGCCGACGCACTTGAAACCGTTGGAAGAAAATCCAAATACTGGAAACCACTTGAAAAAGGGTTGGTGCATTTTGTGAATGCGGTGGCACCTTTTCAAGACAAGGCAAGTGGACATTGGTATCAGTTGGTCAGCCTTCCAAACCTGCAAGGGAATTTTCTGGAAAGTTCATGCACAGCCATGTTTTCCTATGCCATTACCAAAGGGATGCAATTGAAAATATTGGACAAGAAAAAATACCTGTCCATGGTGGAAGCATCCTATGCTGGTTTGCAGAAAATGAGCATGCGCAAGGATGCGAACAGCCTTGTGCCTACAAGGGTTTCAGGAGGCACCTGTGTTGGTGACCAGCAATATTACCTGGGCAGAAAACTGGGCGAAGGCACTGGTTTTGGCTATGGGTCATTCATCATGTTCGGCCTTGCCTACGAACAACTCACCGGAAAAAGAAAATAACATGCAAAGAAGAAATTTTGTCACACTTGGGTCAACAGCCCTGGCCTCCATTCCATTCATGGGCTTCACAGGGATTGACAGACTGCAACCGTACAAGCTTCAAAAACCCGAATGGCTGCTCAAATCCATCAGGGACAATGACGAAGGGCTGAAAGGTTTTGCCGCTTACAAAGTGACAGATCCTGCCGATATTTATTTTGGCGGATACAGGGACGGCTCCAATTTGGTTAATCCTGGAAGTTGCAACGCTTTCCTGATCAATGCCTCCACGGCCATATCCTGTGAGGAATCAAAGCATTTCCAGGATCCAATACTCCTGAAGGAAATTGAAGAGGTGCTTGGCTGCTTGCATGCCCTGCAACACGAGGATGGTACCATCGATCTTTTGGATACGAATTTCCATTCAACACCAGACACAGGATTCATGGTGAGGGCCCTGGTCCCGGCATACAAACGCTTTAAGGCATTATCAATCAAGGGTGCTGATAAGGCTTATGCTTCATATGAATTGTTGCTTAAAAATGCAGGCGAATGCCTGGTGGTTGGCGGTTTGCATACACCCAATCACCGCTGGGTGGTTTGTTCCGCACTGATAGAACTCTACCAGGTCTGGCCGGACCAGCGATACCTTAACAGGATCAATCAATGGTTGGCTGAAAAAATTGACCTGGATCCAGACGGACAGTATACCGAAAAAAGCACGGGAGGATATTCTGGCATCGTCAATCATTGCCTGGTTACCATGTCCATCGGATTGAAGAACCCAGGTTTCTTGGATCCAGTCAGGAAAAATCTTCAGATGATGTATTACTATCTCCATCCCAATGGTGAAGTCGTCACAGAAGCCTCAAACCGCCAGGACAAAGGAACCATCGGCAGCATGGACGGCTATTATTATGCCTGTCGCTACATGGCCATTGTGGACAACGATGGCCAATTGGCAAAGCTTTGCAGGATGATTGAAAAGAGAAATCCCAATGTAACCAATGGTAATCTTGCTGTTTATTTACAGGATCAGATGCTTTGGAAGGAACTGCCTTCGCCCATGCCTTTGCCAATCAGTTACGCAAAAGCCTTTCCCTATTCAGGTGTAGCCCGCATACGCAGAAATGAATGGGACGCC
>Ga0214921_10006795_pt1 | contig 15486 bp, 14 predicted proteins | sample LL1505_MetaG_FD_177992 | JGI IMG/M metagenome (GOLD analysis project Ga0214921, IMG submission 177992) | Freshwater microbial communities from Lake Lanier, Atlanta, Georgia, United States - LL-1505 | ecosystem: Environmental > Aquatic > Freshwater > Lake | place: USA: Georgia | collected...
GAAGGTAAGAATGAAGAATCTGCTGATTCATAATCTATTCCCGCACTCTGCAGGGCTGTTCGCGCTGCCACGAGATCACTGGCTTCGCAGACAACTTCAAATGATTCACCTAGATCATTCACATCTTCAACTCCGGCATCAAGTGCTGCTTCCAGAATTGAATCCTCAGTAACGCCATTTGCCTTACTGACGATGATGACGCCCTTGCGATTAAATAAGTATGAGACTGAGCCTGGATCAGCCATGCTGCCGCCATTGCGGGTGACTGCAACGCGGACTTCAGATGCTGCGCGATTGCGATTATCAGATAAACATTCAATCATCAGGGCAACACCATTAGGTCCATAGCCCTCATACATAATGGTCTGCCAATCAGCGCCGCCGGATTCAAGACCGGCTCCGCGCTTTACCGCTCTTTCAATATTATCTGCCGGCATTGAATTCTTCTTTGCCTTAGCAATTGCATCGAAGAGAGTGGGGTTTCCATCGACCTCAGGACCACCGTTACGCGATGCCACCTCGATAGCTTTAATCAGCTTGGCAAAGTTTTTAGCACGACGACTATCGATAATCGCCTTCTTATGCTTGGTCGTCGCCCATTTGGAATGGCCTGACATCGTCAACACCTCAATCATTTCGAGAGACCGAATTACGCCTCTAATGCTCGAACTTTATCGCCCTTTGCAGATCTCTTCAAAGAAGTAGTGGTGTATTTCCAGGTTACTCGTCAATTCTGGGTGAAAACTTGTCGCTAGCAGATTGCCTTGCCGCACCGCGACCGGGTGGCCGGCCGCCTCTGCCAAAATCTCAACGGCAGGACCAGACTGTTCCACCCAAGGAGCTCTGATGAAGACTGCGTTCATCGTCTTGCCATTGAATTCAAGCTCTGATTCAAATGAATCCACTTGCCTGCCGAATGCATTTCTGCGCACAGTGATATCTAATCCACCAAATGTCTCTTGTCCTTTGGCGCCATCAAGAATTCGATCAGCGAGCAGAATCATTCCAGCACACGATCCATAGACAGGTAAGCCCTGCGCAATGCGCTTTCGGATCGGCTCAAATAAATCGAAAGTCTTTGCCAGATGAACAATGGTGGTGGACTCTCCTCCAGGCAAAATCAGAGCATCAATACTTGCTAGCTCTGTTAATCGCCGAACTTCGATCGCTTCGTGGCCACACTTGGTTGTGGCATCGACATGCTCACGGAAATCACCCTGGAGAGCTAGCACGCCAACTTTCATAAACTTGCGTTAACTACCAACCACGATCTGCTAAGCGATGTGGCACCGGAATATCTGCAACGTTAATACCAACCATCGCCTCGCCAAGGCCGCGTGATACCTCTGCCAGCACCTTTGCATCCTGATAGTAAGTAGTTGCTTTCACACATGCTGCAGCGCGCTGGGCAGGGTTTCCTGATTTGAAAATTCCAGATCCCACGAATACGCCATCAGCGCCCATCTGCATCATGAGCGCAGCATCTGCCGGTGTAGCTATTCCACCTGCTGTGAAAAGTACAACGGGAAGTTTCCCAGTCTCTGCAACTTCCTTAACTAACGCATACGGAGCTTGCAACTCTTTAGCTGCGACATAGAGCTCATCTTCGCGTAGCGAAGATAGGCGACGAATTTCTGCGCCAATTGTGCGCATATGCATCATGGCATTGGATACATCGCCCGTTCCGGCCTCACCCTTTGAACGAATCATGGCGGCACCTTCGTTAATACGACGAAGTGCTTCACCTAGGTTGGTTGCGCCACAGACGAAAGGAATCTTGAAATTCCACTTATCAATGTGGTTGGTGTAGTCAGCAGGTGTTAGAACCTCGGATTCATCGATGTAGTCAACGCCGAGGCTTTCAATAATCTGGGCTTCCACGAAATGGCCGATACGAACCTTGGCCATGACCGGAATGGAGACAGCTGCTTGAATTGCTTCGATCATGTCCGGATCTGACATGCGCGCTACGCCACCTTGGGCGCGAATATCTGCTGGCACACGTTCTAGCGCCATAACAGCACATGCACCCGCATCTTCGGCAATCCTGGCTTGCTCAACGTTGACGACATCCATGATGACGCCGCCCTTAAGCATTTCAGCCATACCGCGCTTGACGCGTGCGGTGCCAGTTGTTTCAGACATTTATCAAAGCTCCTTGTTCAGTGCGATGTGCGTAGGGAAAGAGTCTACTTTGTCGTTACTGATGCCGCATCCGCACTTGCGAGAGTGAAAACAGGTTCCTTATCCGTCAAGGCGACCCATATCTGCCCCTTTTCAAAGGTGATCTCTTCACCTTTCATGCTCATCCAGCGAGTCCCCTCTTCGGCAGTGGCTCTGCTCCAGGTCGCCTTAATCGATTTCCCGTTTCGCAGAATGTAACCACTGCCTGAACCGACAGTTTCTGAGAGCGGCGTAATCCCACCATTTTTATCCTTATAGATTGAATCGGTAATCGAGACTAATTGAATAACAAAGGTCGATGCACCGAGTCGTTGACCAGATTCGGTCACATTCGGCTCTTTGCGAAAATCTAAGAGCCATCGATTTTCTGCCTTAGACCAATGAACGTCATAAGAACTAGCCGGCCAAGAAACCTGGGCCGATGTAATTGCTACACCTTCATCCGTTGCCTGGCCGAACTTCCATCCCATGCCCTTTGCTTGTGCAAAATCCATCCCCTTACTTTTCGCAAACTCCATCAGCAAATCCGCGCGCAACACCATGGCATAAGGCTGGATGCGATTTGCATCTGTGGTGAAAATAGTTGGTGAGTTTCGCTGCGCTCCTAAATCGTGAAGATTTGCGGCCGCAATGACCGGCAACATTTTGCTCTGCGCCCCGCTATAGGCGAAGCCCACGCGACCGTATTGCGCAAGCAGTTCAATATCTGAAATACGGGCTGAGCGAACTGGTCCGATGTGTGTGGGAATCTTGGAAGAGAAGACCGCGGCCAGTCGGGTAGAACCACCTTCAACTTGTTCGATGTAAACCAGATCTGCATCCTCTAATCCGATCTGCGGATGAGCCATGGATGTGTCATCTATCTTCACAACCAGAACTGGACCGTCTGCACCCACGCGTCCACTAATTGAATTCTCGGCAGGAGTATCCACACCAGGAATCTTTAGTCCGGTAGGAAAACTTGACGAAAAGAAGGAGAGAACAATTACCGTAACCGACAGGAGCGCTATCACTGTCGCAATCAGGCGCTTAAAAGACATCGCCTTCAAATTCATAAGTGACCGGCTCTGGCGCCGAACCTGCTAGTCGGAATAAGCGAATAAAGAGCTTCTTGCGCACCATCTGTGTTCTTGTCACGGCTTCAACGTGCATGGCAACCGCAACCTTTATTTTTGCTGTCAAATCTTTAAGTTCAAGTAAGAGTTCTTGCTCCAAAGGATTCTGGGTGTCAGCTGAATTTTCAATCAAAATACCTAGCGCTCCCGTTAGACCAGTCTCTGCTTGGGAGCGATCTCGCACAGTGGCCTCACGTGCTTGGTGGGCGGCAAATGTCAGAAGAAGTGATGCTGCTGGATCAGAGATTTCAGAGCGAGCTATCTCAATCGCAACAGCTGCTCTGCGTTGCAATAATCCATCGAGATTGGCCCAACTTGTTTCAACGCGGTGATGCAATCGATTGAGGCGCGTTGCCAGAAATGATAGATACCAAGCGAAAATGGAGAGAATGAGGAAGGCTAATAGAAAGTTATTCATTGCTACGACCTAACAATCTGTTCCAAGCACGATTATCGGAAGCCAGAGTTACTCCCTTTCCACCCACCATCGCCATTTCATACACATCATAAATTCTCTCAGCAACCACGTCCCAGTCAAAACTCTGCGCGTAGTCATGGCCCTTCTTTGCTATCGCACTTCGATGCACCGGATCTTGCAGTAGCGCAATTGCCTTCTCTGCTAAATCGGAAGCATTCTCGGACTGAAAGAGCGTTCCATACTCTCCGCCGCCCAGTAGGGAATCGAATGCTGGAATATCACTTGCAAGAACCGCGGCGCCAGCAGCAAGTGCTTCGGCCAAGATGATTCCGAAGGATTCTCCCCCAGTATTGGGTGCAACATAAATTCCAACAGATGCCATGAAGTTAGCTTTATCTGACTCTGAAATAGTTCCGAGAAATGTGAACCTATTTCGAAGATGAGGTTCAAGTTTTTCCAGGAAGCTACCTGGATTTCCCGGTCCTGCAATCAGAATGCGAATATCTGGGATTTGACTCAAGATCTGTGGCAACGCCTCAATCAGCACGGAGAGACCTTTTCGATACTCTTCAAAGCGACCAATAAAACCGATGGTATTTCCGGACCATCTCGAATCTATCGTGGCATCTGCAAAGCGCCCGGCATAGATGCCATTGGGGACAACCATGGCATCTGTATCAAGATGTATTCGCAAAGTTTCGCGAGCAGCTTCACTGACAGCAATACGTGCATTGAGTTTTTCTACAACTGGCTCGACAAAGGGCGTAATTGCAAATGCAATCTTCTTTCGAGCCGATGCTGCGTGAAAAGTTCCCACCATCGGTCCTTCTGCCGCCCAACAAGCAAGAAGTGAAATCGATGGAATGGCTGGTTCATGCAGATGTAAAACATCGAAGTTTCCATCGGCAATCCAACTCTTTACTCGACTAAATGCAACGGGGCCAAAGAGCAGTCGTGCCACCGCTCCGTTGTAAGCAATTGAAATTGGGCGACCAGCACTAGTGACATAGGCGGGAAGATTCTCATCACTAGCTGATGGCGCCAGCACTGAAACAGTGTGGCCTTGGGCAATCAGGTATTCCGCCAAATCACCAATATGGCTTTTAACTCCTCCAGGTGTATCCCACCCATAAGGACAGACGATGCCGATACGTTTCTTAGTTAAAGGCATTAGCTATGCTCCTTGAAATCGCCATCGGTCCAGATTCTTTGCAGCATATGCCAATCCTGCGGATGCGCAGCAATTCCTTTTTCAAAAAGGCTCGCCATCCGCTGGGTTGTCAGCGCAACGCGTTCGGACTCACTTCCATCTACCGCAATATCCACCGATGTGAACTCGATATGTATTCCGTTTTGAGTATATGAAACATGGGCAACTACCAGTGGTATTCCAGTCCTGATTGCCAGTAGCGCTGGACCTGCCGGCATACGTGCCGTAGAGCCAAAGAAGGTTACGTCGATACCGGAAGCCGAGAGATCTCTATCTGCAACAAGTGCGATCAACCGCTTTTCACGCGCACGTTTGATGAGCGTTGCAAAGGAACGTGAATCAATTGATAGAACTTCAAAACCCATAGCTTGGCGGTAGCGCAAGAACCGCTGAAAGAGCGCTTCCGGCTTCAGTCTTTCGGCAACGGTGACTAGCGGAATTCCAAGTGAGCAGAAATAGGCACCGGCATGATCCCAATTTCCTGAATGCGGCAGCGCGATAACAACTCCCCTGCCCGCACGCATCGGCTCAAGAAGTAAATCTCCCCGAGTGAGTGTGACCGACTCTTGTATCTCAGATACTGACCAATCTTGAATTCGAAAGGTGTCACACCAATAGCGAAGATATGAACTCATCGCCTGCCGTAGCAGCGCATCCATATCTGATGCACTCAAGCCCGGCTTGACGCGGCCTAGGTTGCTGCGAAGCCGCTTAACGCCCTTGCCATTTTTTTCCACCAGGTAGGCCGCAAGTTTTTCAAATAAACCATAAGCCAACTTATGAGGAAGAACTCGAACTATTCGCCAGCCAGCAAAATATGCAAGCGCCGTGACTCTATCTATCACGAACCTGCTAGACCTTTGCGGACAACTTGCATGCGTTGAAATACCGTTACTAATCCGAGAATTGCAAGTGACCAGATTCCGATGGCGAGAATGTATGGAACGCCTAACCCATGAAAACCAGCTGCGACTAAAATAATAATCAGTCGCTCGGTACGCTCTGTGATTCCAACGCTGCAAGCGATATTAAAACTCTCTGCCTTAGCCCGAATGTACGGAATGAGAACTCCAGTTACCAGCGCAACAATGGCCGGATATGCCAACACATCTTCATTTCGAATTAGTGGCAGTGCCAGGCTTATGACTATCGCGCTATCGGTCACGCGATCAATCGTTGAATCCAGGAATCCACCCCAGGCTGTTGCACCTTTATCTGAGATTCGAGCCATGGCTCCATCAAATAGATCACTTAAAACAAAGAAAGTGACCACGAGAGTCCCAACAAAATATTGCTCGTTGCTATAGAAATATGCAGCGGAAATAATGAGACCTAGCGCACCTAAAATTGTTACTGAATTCGGAGTTAGGCCCACACGCAGGGCGGCTCTGGCCAACGGATTGATTAATCTGGTGACCGCAGGTTTCAGTGCACTACTTATCATCAGGACCATCGTAGGCTTTCCCTCATGCCTTCACCTAGTTCCGAAGCGAGCAAGCGAATCCACGTGTACGGCCACGTCTCTGGGGCCCCGCAGGCAGTCGCCTCGGAGTTTGGCGGCAGCATCTCCTCTTCACCCGAGCACGACTCTGATCTTGCCATCTTCGTTATCAACCCAGCAGCCGGCATAGATGCGCAGACCATCGAACTCTGGGCCGCTCTAGATGAGATTCAGATTCCACGTCTTGTTCTTGTAAACGGTCTGGATGGGCAAGAGCTAGATTTCGAAGATGCCATCATGGTGGCTAATCGAGTCTTTGATCAGTTAGTAACGCCATACCTTGTTCTACATCACGATGATGGATCACCGGCTGCGCTGATACGCCTGCATGACTTGAGCATCATTGATTACTCAACTACACCAGCATCCGTACGCCCTTGTGATCCGGAACATGAAGAGTTGGTCAAAGAATTTCGAGAAGAGTTCTTAGAGCAGATGCAAGAGATGGATGATGGCGCATTTGCCGCTGGCATTCTCTTTCCAGCAATTCCAATCAATCTCACCAACGGAATCGGCATCGATATCGTGCGCGACTACATCAAATCCCTACCAAGCGGCAGCTAACTCGTCTCGCGTAATAGTTAGTAGCTGCGGCATTACCTTCGTCTTTCCAATAATCGGCATGAAGTTTGCGTCCCCTGACCAGCGCGGAACGATATGTTGATGGATATGTGCTGCCACACCAGCACCTGATATCGCACCTTGATTCATTCCTAAGTTAAATCCATCAGCCTTTGAGACCTTCCGTAAGGTCTCCATTGCATGCGCACTGATATCTGTAATCTCATGGCGCTCTTCAGTGGTGAGTTCAGTGAGGTCTGCGACGTGGCGATTGGCACAGACCAAGAGATGTCCTGGGTTATAGGGATAGAGATTCATCACAACGTATGCACTCACACCGCGATGCACAATCAAACCTGCTTCATCACTCAGAGATGGAATTCTGCAAAATGGGCACTCAACGTCATTTTCATCTAGTGGGCGATTCTCACCGCGTAAGTACTCCAGACGATGAGGCGCCCATAAGCGTTGCCAACCATCAGGCATACCTGCGCCATCAATATCACTCACTGTTATACCTGACGACGTTCTGCAATCGTTGCCAGAATCTCGGCAATGGCATCTGCAATCGGAACTCCATTTTTCTGATCGCCATTGCGATATCTAAATGAAACCGCATTTGAATTCACATCTTCTTCGCCAGCAATCAGCATGTATGGAATCTTCTGCATCTGGGCATTGCGCACCTTCTTCTGCATCCGATCATCAGATAGATCAATATCTGCGCGAATTCCAGCAGCCTTCATCTCTTTCACAACTTTCACCAAGTGAGCGTTAAAGGCATCGGCAACCGGAATACCCATCACTTGCACAGGTGCCAGCCACGGTGGGAAAGCACCGGAATAGTGCTCGGTGAGAACTCCAAAGAATCGTTCAATCGAACCAAAGAGTGCGCGGTGAATCATCACTGGGCGTTGCTTGCTGCCATCGGCTGCGGCAAATTCAAGGTCGAATCTCTGTGGCAATTGGAAATCAACTTGAATGGTCGACATCTGCCAGGTGCGACCTATCGCATCCTTTGCCTGCACAGAAATCTTTGGACCATAAAAAGCAGCTCCGCCTTCATCAAGGACTAGCTCAAGACCTTGCTTCAGCGCAGCTGCGCGCAGCGCCTCAGTTGCCTCATTCCAATCTGAATCTTCTCCCACTGATTTTTCCGGGTTGCGAGTTGAAAGTTCGAGATAGAAATCTGCGAGCCCATAATCGCGGAGCAGGTTGAGCACGAAGGTAAGAAGTGAATCAAGTTCACCAGCCATCTGCTCTTTGGTGCAATAGATATGAGCATCATCTTGGGTGAAGCCTCGGGCGCGAGTGATGCCATGTAATACACCTGATTTTTCATAGCGATAGACGGTACCGAATTCAAAGAGTCGAAGCGGTAGCTCACGGTAAGAACGCTGACGAGATTGGAAGATCAGATTGTGGAAGGGGCAGTTCATCGGCTTCATGTAGTACTGCTGCCCAGCACGTTTAATAGTTCCATCAGCATGAAGCTCTTCATCCATGATCATCGGTGGATACATGCCTTCGGAATACCAATCGAGGTGACCAGATTTTTCAAAGAGCGCCGCTTTAGTCAGATGTGGTGAGTAGACAAACTCATACTCTTCTTCCTCATGGCGCTTGCGAGAATAATCCTCCATCGCCCGACGAATGATTCCGCCCTTGGGGTGAAAGACTGCAAGTCCAGAACCAATCTCTTCCGGAAATGAGAATAGATCTAGCTCTTGGCCAAGACGGCGATGATCGCGCTTTTCAGCTTCCGCAAGTAGTTCCAAATAAGCATTGAGTTCATCTTGGGAAGGCCAGGCGGTTCCATAAATACGTTGCAACATTGGATTCTTCTCAGAACCTCGCCAGTAGGCAGCCGCGCTGCGCATTAATTTAAACGCCGGAATATGTTTTGTGGAAGGTAGGTGCGGGCCTCGGCAGAGATCCGACCAGACAGGTTGACCATCACGACCTAAGTTGTCATAAATCGTTAACTCAGTTCCACCCACTTCTACACTTGTCTCATCGGTGCCGCCGCCTTTGATGCCAATGAGTTCGCACTTATATGGCTCATGTGCCAGTTCTTTCAGAGCATCTGATTCAGTTGTCACTCGACGCTTAAATCTCTGGCCCTCTTTCACAATCTTGCGCATCGCCGATTCGATCTTCTCTAAATCATCTGGATTAAACGGGTTCTTTGGATCAAAGTCATAGTAGAAACCATCAGTGATGGGTGGACCAATTCCCAATTTAGTATCAGCAAAAACTTGCTGCACAGCTTGTGCCATCACGTGAGCGGTCGAGTGTCGAAGCACTGCAAGGCCCTCTGGTGAGGAGATTGATACCGATGTCACTACATCGCCATCGTTTAAGTCAGTCCAGAGATCCTTCAGCACACCATTGATGGTGCAGACAACAATCTCTTTGTCTTCCGCAAATATCTGGGTAGGTCGCTGGTCACTTTCGATGGAGCGCACTCGGCCGTCCACGGTGATGCTAATCAGTGACATGGGCGTTAGCCTACCGAAACTGGTTGTAGGTGAGCGCGAATGAGGGCCTCGAGTTCACGTGATGATTGACCTATCTCTAATTTCATATCTCCAATAAAGGCGATCGGTTGAGCAATACGCAGACTTGAAACCAGGAATCCTGATTGAATCTCGGGCACTTCCGAGATATGAATCGGGCGCACACTCACGCCACACTCTTCAATAGCCACAGCCCGCACAATGCCGGGCAATACCCCGGCCGTGATAGGAGGAGTAACCCACACTCCATCGATCAGAAATACCAAGTTCGAGATGGCTGTCTCGGTAATCTCATTCTTAGCATTAAAGAGAATGCAATCATCAAATCCCTCATCACGCGCTGACTTGAGGATGGCAAAGCGATTATCGTAAGGAAACTTCTTATGGATCAAGCCAGTAACTGTCTCGCTATAGAAATTTAGATTACTCGGTGCTGTCAGCTCTTCGTACGAATCATGGGAGAGGTGAAAGAGGTTTTCTGCAAAGCACAAGCGCAACCGACCCACAGCAAATGGCTCTGAGTTCAGAGTTAGAGCGAGTTGCTCCCTAATACTCTCTTCATCAGGAAGTGTTATGCCGAGCTCGAGCGCCGAATTAATAGCACGGCGCATATGCCGCGCCAGCGCAATTGGTTTTCCTTCAACTGTTTTAATGGTCTCAAAGATTCCGGAAGTGCGCGGAAACCCATAGCCATCTACTTCTATCGTCACAGAATCTCTCCCCCAGCAATGCTTAATAAGTGCTTAGCTTTCAAGCGAGTCTCATCCCATTCAGCTTGAGCATCACTTGCCCAGGTAATTCCGGCGCCAGTACCAAAGTGCAGCACATCATCATTGGTCTTCCAGAAAGTTCTAATTCCCACTGCAATCTCTGCCCTATCTCCTTGCACCCACCCAATGGCGCCACAATATGGCCCGCGCTTCACCTTCTCGTGGGTATCAATAATGCGCAGCGCAGCGCTCTTGGGCGCTCCACTAATTGAACCAGCAGGCGTTAATGCTTCAAAGATTTGCGACCAGATCATCGCCCCAGAGAGAGTTCCGGTCACATCTGAGACTAAATGACTAAGGCCTGGATGTTTTTCAGTGCGAAAGAGTTCAGTAACTGCCACACTTCCTGATTCACAGATCTTGCCAAAGTCATTGCGCATCAAGTCCACAATCATCAAATTCTCTGCTTTATCTTTTGCGCCAAATGTCTTCTCATCGGCGCGAATCGTGCCCTTAATCGGTGATGTTGTGATCTCTGGGCCGCGGCGAGAGACAAGTCGTTCCGGAGAAGCCGAGGCTATCTCTAGCTCCGGCAAGTGCAGGTATTGCGCATAAGGTGCTGGGTTCCTCGCTACCAATTGCGAGAAGAGTCCGGAGAGAGAGTGATTAGTTTGAGTTAATTGATTGGTTAGCTCATAACAGGCATTGACCTGATAGACGCCGCCAGCTGCAATCTCTTCTCTGATGGCATTGACGTAAGAGATGTAGCCATCACGATCACAGGATGAGTGCCATGGCGTAGCTATAGAGCTCCACTCTGACTCTGGAAATTGTGCAACTTCTACGGTTGCAAACCGGGCAAAGGTCATCTCTCCTTCAAATGTAATGACGATGGCCCAGAAGTTTCCATCGGCTAATACCGATGGCTCGCTACTGATTTCTTCTAATTGGGTCGCGAGTCGTCCACCCATCCAGAACTGATTTTCGAGGCCATACACCTGGCTAAGGCTACGCACTTAGCGCGTATAAACAGTGCGAAATAAATGACGCTTTGGCACTTACCCCCGCCCTGCGCTAGATTTGCCCCTGCACAAAAATGCGGACGTAGCGCAGCTGGTAGCGCGGAACCTTGCCAAGGTTCAGGTCGCGGGTTCGAACCCCGTCGTCCGCTCGGATTAACCGCCGCTTAGAATTAATTTTCAGGTGGCGGTTTCTCTATAGCGTCAACAGTTTGGTCGGATGGCCGAGAGGCGAGGCAAGGGACTGCAAATCCCTCTACACGGGTTCAAATCCCGTTCCGACCTCCAAAAAAACAATAAAGAAGTAAAGAGAGCACTACAACGGAGTAGATATGTCAGATTACGATTCAACCCGACCTTGGGGTCGCTATGAAATCTTGCAGGACACTCCCACCTATAAGGTGAAATCAATCTGGGTAGAACCAGGTCACCGGCTCTCATTGCAGCGTCATCAAAAACGACAGGAGCATTGGTTCATCGTTTCAGGTGTGGCAGATGTTGTTCTAGGGGAAGAGAGCTTTAAGAAATACCCTGGTGAGACTGTTGATGTGCAGGTAGGTCAGCTCCACCGCATTGGAAACTCAGGAACTGAAGTGATGACCTTCATTGAGGTTCAGACCGGCACCTACTTTGGTGAAGATGATATTGAGCGTATTCAGGATGATTACGCCCGATAAATCACTCGGCTATACTTTCGCAAACAATTTAATAGATACCGAAGATGTAAGACCCGGACGATTGGCTCAGCGGTAGAGCACCACATTGACATTGTGGGGGTCACTGGTTCGATCCCAGTATCGTCCACGCTTCTAGATTCAGTTAAGAAAGTCCAAGAACGCTCACTGGCATAAGTCTCTGAGTTGTTGTTCCATCTCCCAGTTTTCCACGAGTGTTGTCTCCCCAGCATTTAACTTCAATATCTTTATATATTGCACAAGAATAATTTATCCCTGTTGCAATTGAAGACGCATCAGAGTTTAAACCTGTTACAGAGGTTGGGGTTGATCTATTTGTGGTAGTTCCATCTCCTAAGTTTCCATTTCCATTCGCACCCCAACATTTCACCGCTCCTGAATTTAAAATCGCACAAGAGTGATTTGATCCGGAAGCGATTTCCACAACTCCAGAGGAGAGTCCCGATACAGAGACAGGAGTACTGCTACTTCCTGAATATCCGCTTCCAAGTGCGCCATTTGTATCATCACCCCAACACTTCACTCCGCCTGAATCCAAGATGGCACATGTGTGGAAAGTTCCAGCTGCTATCAATCGGACTCCTGAACTTAAGCCCGAAACATTTACTGGAACCGAACTATTAGTAGTAGAGCCGTTACCTAGCTGACCCCATAGGTTGTAGCCCCAGCATTTGGCACCACCATTAATTAACACCGCACAAGTAGTGAAGGTCCCGAGTGATATCGATGCCACTCCTGAACTCAATCCATTCACGGTTGTCGCGGATAAGCGGGTCGTGGTGGAGTTATCCCCGATTTGACCGAAATTGTTCCCGCCCCAGCATTTCACCTCACCACTGTTTAAGAGTGCGCAAGTGTGCTGTTCGCCAGCTGAGATTGCTTTCACACCCGAATTCAAGCCAGATACTGAAACTGGCGTGAGTCGATTAGTGGTTGTGCCATCACCAAGTTGACCGGCATTGTTATACCCCCAACACTTCACTCCACCTGAATCCAAAACTACACACGAGTGGTAGCTACCATTTGCGATGGCAACTACTCCACTAGATAGACCTGTGACAGACACGGGCACATAACTATTTGAATCCGAGTTATTGCCTAGTGCTCCTCCACTGCCCCAACACTTCACTCCTCCTGAATCCGAAACTAAACAAGAGTGATCACCGAGATCGATGGCCTTAAAAAACGGTGCATGGGTAACACTTTGAATGGCTAATTTCTGAACTGAAGACGCCAACGCAACTGGGCCATCAAAAGTAACCGTGAATGTTCCACTGCCACTTGAAACTGTAGAACCGTTGCTACCTATACCGCGAGAAAATGTTCCATTGTTGTTGTAGACAACAGCGCTTGTTGATGTGGTGTTAAACAGCGCTAATGGAGTACTACTTGACTCGTTAAAGGCATTAATAATGAAGTCAACGCCGTAACATGAATTTGGAATGTTCGAGACGGTTATAGAGTTCAAATAGTGTGCTCCTGAAGCGCCCGATCCATTTGCAAAGCTCGATCGGGGCGTTAAAGTCAGATCTGTGCTACCGGAGCAAGCCACGGCCTGAGAAACGCTCTGTCCGAATTCAATTCCTCGATTTGAGTTCAGTGAGATGTTTCCTGCCAAAGTACTTTGCAAGAAAAAGATTGACCCGACAATGACTACGCCAGTGCTAAGAAACTTTGAACGCAGGGATTTTTTAGAAATCTGCTCGACGGGATCATCGTGGTAGTAATCCTCGCTCACGCCACTTCCTTACTTCGAAGAGAAAAAGTTTAAACTGATGCTGCACCAGGAAAACGTAGAGAAATCTTCCCACAACTCAGAGCCCCAAGAAAGTCTGACTCAAAGTAAATTGCCAATATCTAAGCTCGTCTGTATGTCACTGGTTCGATCCCAGTATCGTCCACTGTTTTGAGCGCGAAATTCCAAGAGAGAAATTTTCCCTCTTGGTTTTTCCATTTTTGCTTACTTTTTGCTACTCTCACATCATGACAATTAGACCAGCCTATTGGCTTGAATGTGGACATGCATGGAACGCCGATCTAACTAAGCCAAATGAAAATTGGATTGGTAAGACAGCGCTCTGCCCTGTTTGTGCAGTAGTGAGCCCAATTAAAGAAAAGATTGTTAACTCTCGTTAGATAAGCAGTTTGCATCTTCAGTCTTGGAAGATGTAAGCGCCGATTGAGATCGATGGTTAACGGGTTGTATACAAATAATTTTCACGTTTCGACGAATCTTTCAACGTGAATGGAATGCAATCTCCTCTATCTGGCAAATGGACATCTCAATATGGAATTGTCATCACACGATTACCAGTTCCATCCCCTGATACGGCAACAAAAATTCCGTTTCCATACGTGACGCTGCGCCAACTGTTTGCGGCCGCCGCTCTATCTGCAGTCCAAGTTATTCCGTTTGGACTCGTCATAACTCGATTAACCCCGGTGGTCGAAACCGCAACAAATAATCCATTCGCATACGTGACGCTGTACCAATAATTGTTTTCTGCAGAAACTCGCGAAGTCCATGTGATGCCATCTGGACTTGTCATCACGCCATTAGAAGTTCCAGAATTGCCAACCGCGACAAAAAGTCCTTCTCCGTATGTCACGCTCCTCCAACTGTTAGCCGCGGCGGCCGTCCTTGCTGTCCACGTGATTCCGTCGGTACTCGTCATAACTCGATTTACCCCATCCAGTGAAACGGCAACAAATATTCCGTTGCCATATGTGACGCTCTGCCAAGCGTTAGCCGCGGCAGCAGTACGTCCAGTCCAGGTGGTTCCATCTGGACTCGTCATCACTCGATAGGTTCTTTCATCGGCGACTGCCACAAATATTCCGTTGCCAAATGTGACATCATTCCAAGCGTCTGATTGCATTGCCACCGAATTTCGTGCAGTCCAATTTACTCCGTCGGAACTTGTCATGACTGCATTGGGGGCTGAACTCTTGAATCCAACTGCAACAAATATCCCGTTCGCAAATGTGACACCGTACCAAGTGGCGTTCGCAACTGCCGCCACTCGTGAAGTCCAAGTGATTCCATCTGGACTTGTCATCACACCAGTAGTTCCGACTCCAGCCCCAACCGCAACGAAGATACCATTCCCATATGCGACGGCATCCCATTCATTATCTGTAGCAGAGGTGCGTGATGTCCAAACGGCTTGAGACACAGTTGACCGAATAGTCAACTTAACGACCGAAGATGATTGTGCTACTGGGTTGGTAAACGTAATTGTGAAGGAGCCACTTCCGCTGCTTACGGTCATGCCTGTACTCCCAATTCCTTTCTGAAAAGTCCCGTTATTGTTATAGACAACAGCATCTGTCGAAGTTGAATTGAATAGAGCTAATGGGGTACTACTTGAATCGTTAAAAGCGTTGATGATGAAGTCATCGCCGTAACAGGAAGTTGGGATATTGGAGACGGTCACTGATTGCAAGTAGTGCGTTCCGGGAGAGCCATTGGTAAAACTTGATCGCGGTGTCAGAGTCAGATTTGTATTACCTGAGCAGGCAACGGCTTGTGATACACCTTGTCCAAATTCAAT
>Ga0214921_10006796_pt1 | contig 15486 bp, 16 predicted proteins | sample LL1505_MetaG_FD_177992 | JGI IMG/M metagenome (GOLD analysis project Ga0214921, IMG submission 177992) | Freshwater microbial communities from Lake Lanier, Atlanta, Georgia, United States - LL-1505 | ecosystem: Environmental > Aquatic > Freshwater > Lake | place: USA: Georgia | collected...
TTTTATAAAAGTATTTTTCTAAAACTAATATATGAGTTCTCACGACAAAGATTCATTGGCAAATTATTCAAATGGAACAAAAAATGTTTGCATATGTACAATTATTTCTATTTTTTTAATTTTGTTATTTATCATAAGTCCTCTAAATAAATTTGTTATAGCATCTATTTTTGGAAAAGTATTGATATTAGCTATTCTAATATTTGCACTTTATCAAAATATTTCTGTAACTTTTAAATTTTCAAAAAATATTGGATTATTTTCTGGCAATTGGAATAATACAAAAACAAATATATTGTGCAGCTATGTATTTTCTGTTTTTATTATTATTCTTATTTTTTCTGTATTAAATAGACTATTTCGCTGAATCTTTTATAATGATATTTTGAATTAAAATTTTAGAGTAATTGAATTCTTTAGGATCATTATTTATAAGATTTTTAAGTTGCATGATTTTTTTATAATAAATATGGTCATTTTTATAATCATATCTATTTATTTCAACCAATTTTCCTTCTGCATTTCTGAATAACATAATAATTATATTACCTGAAAAAGCTTTATATTCGTTTAAAAAGATTCTTAATTTATTCTTGTTAAATATATATAATGTCGAAATCTATGTTTGGAGGAATGCCATCGTTCAATGTAAAAGGTGGAGCTGATAGCTTTTTTTCTAGAATTAGAAATAATATGTCTTGGGGAACAATAGGAATTATTCTTGCTGTAATTGCCTTTTTAATTGTTTCTATTTACTACTACAATAAAGTAATTGCTCCTAAAATGAATCCAAGTTACAAAGCAAATAGTGAGAATATCCCTGTAGGAAGTCAAGGAACTGGAAAACAAGCAGAACTTTTATTATTTTCTGTTGACTGGTGCCCTCACTGCAAAACAGCAAAACCTGAATGGGAAAGTTTAAAACAAGAATATCAAGGAAAAACTATTAATGGATATGTGATAATTTTTACAGATGTCAATTGTACTAATGAAACACCTGAAGTTGAAAAACTAATGAATACATACAAAGTTGAAGGTTATCCTACAATTAAATTATTGAAGGATGGGCAAGTTATTGAATATGATGCAAAACCTACAAAAGCAACTTTAACACAATTCTTAAACTCTGTTCTCTGAAATACCTTTTAGAAAATCTCTAGCTGATTGAATACCACTTTGTAAAAATTCTTTTCTAATTTCCGATGATGATAAAACAGATTTAATATATTCAAAAGACAAATATTGCGCGCTATATAGAACCTCGTTTTCAATGCGCTTTTGTTTATCTTCAGTGTTTAACTGAAAAATTAGTTTATATAAGAAAATCATTATATAATCTAGTAAAGTTGACTCTTCATCGATAACATTGGCTTGTTTTTTCTCTCCATAATCATTTTTAAATCCTAAAATTTCTGTAGTGTCTTCTACCATATCTAAACAATAATTTAAAGGATAATTAGATACAACCGCGCCATCAATAAAACATTTTCCTTCAATGCACACGGGAGAGATAAGCAATGGAATTGCGGATGTCATTTGTAGAGCCGTTAATAATTGTAGATCAGGATATGTTTTGTATGAAATAGATTCCATTTTAAAATAATTAATTTCAAATGAGTACATATATAATTCTATTTTGCAATAATCATAAAATTCTTTTAAAGTAATGTCAAGCGAAAGATCTTTACCAAGTAAAAGAGATTTGAATACTATTTCAGTGGCTTTTCTACTAAAAATTCCACGATTAGTATACGCATCTAAAACAGATTTAATATTAAATGAAAATGCTTCTTGCCATGGTCTATCAATAATATAAGTATTTAATGTTTCCCAATCATATTTTAAACATAACATTGCTCCAACAACAGCCCCAGCAGAAGTTCCATGTATAGTTTGTATATCATCAATTTTCCAAAAATTGTCTCCTTCTAGATGTTGGCATGCACCCAGTGATTTAATCATTGTTGGGCCACCACCAGATATTACCAAGTGTTTTATAGTCATGTTGTTTATATATTAAAAATCAAAGAATGTATTTAATATATTTTATTCTATAAAAAGTATTTTTATCATTTTTTGCTTATATTTTTATTCTTTCTTTTTTTTAGTTTTTTTTGTGTTTTTTTACGTTTCAATTTTGATGTAATTTTTTTATATTTTCTATTTTTATTTTTTATTGTGGTTTTTCCTCCAAGAAGGAATTTATTGATTTCACCTCTCATATTAGCATTTCCTAAAACTGAGGTCTGAATTGGATTTTGTCTTAAATTACCAGGTGCCATCGCTGTCATAGCAACATCACCAACTTTATGTTTTTCTTCACAATCACTTTCTATCAATACTGGAGTATAACGATGATCTTCATTAATGACTTTTTCTGTTCCATTATATCTTCTAAATGTATAGCTTTTTATTCCGTATCTGGCTCCACTATTATCAAAATTAACTAATTCACCGAGAAAAATAAGCTGTTTCTCTTGTGCAAAATATTTTTTTGTTACTGCCCCAGAGAAACCAATGTCTATAGTATAATTATCAGCCAATTTATAACATTTTCCTATTGTTGGGTTTTTTATTCTAAATACTTCTTTACCTAAATCTACAAAATGAGATAAATAATTCATATTTATATCAGATAAACGTTCAAACGATACCCTTACAAAATTTGCATTATCAAATTTTGAACCTTCAAATCCTCTTATCACAAATCTAGAATCTGTTAAATTTGCCCCTGTAAAATTTGTATTTTGTAAGCCTGAAGTTGGACCACCAAATTGAGAACCTGCTAAATTTGCCCCTGTAAAATTTGTATCTTTTAAAATTGCATTCATGAAAGATCCACTCGCTTTAGCATTTGTTAAATTTGCGCCTTCTAAATTTGCACCCATGAAATATACACCTTGTAAATTTGCGCCTTCTAAATTTGCGCCTTGTAAATTTGCGCCTTGTAAATTTGCGCCTTGTAAATTTGCGCCTTGTAAATTTGCGCCTTGTAAATTTGCGCGTTCTAAATTTACATATCTTAAATCAGCGCCTCTTAAATCTGAATTTGGAAATTCTATAGGTAGTTCTTGAAAAATACCATTTCTATCGTCTGGTTCGTCTTCTAAACCACGATCTTTGCGTTGTTGAGATATAGCAACTATTTGATCTCGAATATCCATTATATAATTAGCTATATTTTTAATTTTAAATAGTTTGAGGAGATAAAGAAGGTGTTACAACCATAACTGGACTTGCCAGTTTTGCTGGAGAACTATTAGATCTTTTTACTTCCATATATTTCTAAAAAATAAGTTTTAGTTTTAAAATCTATTTTTTTTTCTTCTTTCTTTTTATATTTACTAATGGCAAATATATTTACACTTGAAAACATTGATGACTTTACAGAAAAAATTAATATTGACGAGCTTTATGAAAAAAAACATCAATATGATTTGCAAAAACTAGAATTATTTAATAAAATTTTAAATAGGATTCATGTAAGAATTAAAACAACATCAAAACAGAAAATAGATGAACAATTTTGTTGGTATATTGTTCCAGAAATAATAATAGGTGTACCAAAATACGATCAAGGTGCATGTATAGCATATTTGATGGATAAATTAAAAGGAAATGGTTTTATAGTAAGATACATACATCCAAATACTCTTTTTATATGTTGGAAACATTGGGTTCCCTCTTATGTTCGCAGTGAATTAAAGAAAAAAACGGGAATTGTAATTGATGAATATGGTAAAAAAATTGAACAAGATGATAACAATGAAACTTCGTTAGAACCAAAAAATATGAATGAAATTATGTTCAAAACTAAGGATTCTAATAATGCTGGTCCAAAACAAAAGAAAACAGATAATACACAATATAAACCAGTAAATACATATAAACCATCTGGAAATTTTATTTATAATGATGATCTTATCAATAAATTAGAAGACAAGTTTTCATAGAAACCACTTTTAGACATCACTTTTAGAAATATACTTTTTAAAAGTATAATAAAAGTATTAATATAATATAAGATGACACATACAAAAAAATATATTAAAAAGGAAAAAAAAAATAAAACAAAAAAAGAGATTAAAACGTTGGAGAGCTTGTCTAAGGATGAGCTTCAGCGTTTGTGCAAGGTTTCGGCAAATACGTTCAGTCAATTTGAAGATGAATATGAAAAAACTGATGTTTTTATTAAAAAAGGTATGCACACTAAAACGCAAGTTGAAAAAAAATTAATAGATATGATTGAAGTAGGTTCAAAAAATCCATTGCGCCCACAAGATGATTTTTATACACTTATTAATGATGTTTGGGTGAAAGATGTTAAATTAACAAAAGAACAAAGCTATATTATTCAATTAGATGATTTTCGTTTGGTTCAATACAAAGTTTATACTCAATTAATTGAAATAATAGAAAGTTATATTAAAGAAAATAAAAATGACTTAGCAAAAGAGTTGAATAATTTTTATTCATCTACAAATACTAGTATAAGTAAAGAATTGTTTAATAGTTATTGCAAAAATTATATTACAGAACTAGATGAATTAAGAAAAGATAAAAAAAATATATGGAAGCTATTGGCATTATTAAATAAAAATGAATTAATTAGAATAGGTTCTCCTTTTGTTTGCGAAAATGCGCCAGATGAAAAAAATTCCAGTGTATTTTCATGTCATATAAATATTGTACAATTATCTTTATCAGATCCGCAAGTTTATATTGATAATGGTAAAGATGTTGCGTATAAAAATAAAATTAAAGAAAAATATTTTAAATACATTAAAGGCGTTTCAAACATAGAATTAGAAGACAAAAATATTAATCATAAAATAGATCCGCAAGATATTTTTGATATAGAATACGATTTATTAATTAGCATGGGTTGCGATGGAGTGAAAAATGAAGCACCTGATCATTACAATAAAGTATATGCAAATGAATCGGTAAAAAAGTATAATTTTGATTGGAATGAGTATGCAAAAGAGTTGGGTTATAAAAAAGTGCCAAATTTTTTTGTAATTAGCAATTTAAATTATTTAAAATGCACAAGTGACTTATTATTGAAAGAATGGGATTCTGAAAAGTGGAGAAGCTATTGGATATACTTGTTTGTAAAACAAATAACGCGTGCGTATGGACCAACAAACTTTTTGTATTTTGACTTTTTTAGTAAATTTTTACAGGGTCAACAATTTACACCAAATTTTTCTATTACAGGAGTAGCATATACAAGTTTAGCTTTTAATACATTTTTAACAAATAAATATATAGAAAAATATCAAAGACAGGAAAATTTAGATTATGTTTCAAACATGGCACATGATTTATTAGCTGTATTTAAAAGAACAATTAGAAATAATGATTGGCTTTCTCCAAAAACAAAGAAGATGGCATTATTAAAATTAGAAAAAATGAATTTGATTATAGGTTCATCAAAAATAATGCAAGAAGATCCAATATTAAAGTATGATAAGGCTGATCTTTGGGGAAACATGAATAAAGTTTTTGAATGGAGATCAAAAAAGTTAAACACAATTACTGGTAAGGCTGTGATAGATTTCCCTCAATTAGATTTTTCACAATCTCCTGCCAAATTTGTTGGCAAGCAAGCTTATGTAGTAAATGCGTTTTACACACCTTCCGAAAATTCAATTTACGTACCTTTAGCATATATTCAAAAACCATTTGTAGATTTAGGAGAACGCGGTATAGAATATAATTTAGCGCATTTAGGTTTTACTTTGGGACATGAAATGTCTCATAGTTTAGACGATTGGGGAAGTCAATATGATGAAAAAGGAAACCTTAATAATTGGTGGACAGATCATGATAGAAAAATTTTTAAAAGAAAACAAGATAATGTAATAGCTCAATATGAAGCGTTTGCATTGCAAGATGGAATTAAATTTGACGCGCGTCCAAGTATAGGAGAAGATTTAGCGGATATATCTGGTTTAGCAATATGTGAAGAATATTTAAGAGATTTTCAAGACAAAAATGAAGATATAGTTCCCGTTCGAACTTTATCATTTAAAGCATTTTTTGTGTATTATGCTTTCCAAATGAGACAAAAAATAAATAAAAAAGCTATATCAGCACAATTACATACAAATCCACATCCATTGGATAAATATAGGACAAATGTTCCATTATCGCGTTTAGAATTATTTAGGGCACTTTATGATATTAAAAAGGGGGATAAAATGTATTGGCCATCAACAGATAAAATTTGGTAATTATTTGTTTATATTTATCATTAACTTTAGTAAAAATAATAAATAAAATTACAAAAAAACTATATGAAAAATTTTTTTTGTAAAGTATATATATAAAATGGCTACTCGTAAAGTTCACCATCGTCGCCGCCGTGGCGGTCAAAAAAGCATGGGCATGAAGCGTGCTGCTGCTCGTTCTGCTTCCGCTGCTGCTGGCCGTGCTCGCGCTGCCGCCGCTTCTGCCTCCGCTGCTGCTTCCCGTGCTGCTTCCGCTGCTCGCTCTGCCTCTGCTTCCCGCGCTGCTGCTGCTGGCCGTGCTGCCTCTGCTGCTGCTGCCCGTGCTGCTGCTGCCTCCCGCGCCGCCGCCGCTGCTGCTTCCCGCTCTGCCGCTGTCGGCCGTGCTTAAGCATAAGGCATCATCTAATTTTTAATAATTTATTACTTGCAATAATAAATTATTTTTACACCTTTTCTCATTTAAAACGCCCATTTTTATATTAATTTTCCATTAATGTATATTTTATCATCATAATTATAATAAAAATCAAAACATTTTATTTCATTATGCGTTGAATAAGTTGGAATAATATTGTTTGATGAAAAAGATAATACACCTATAATAATTTTTGACTTTAATTCTTGAATATTATTTTTTTTCCTATACTCATTTAATCCTTTTTTTAATATATATTTCACTTCATTATCTAATCCTTCATGGTCATCTGAAATAGAATTAAAACAATATTTACCATAATATGACTTATGGTTTTTTCCAACTTTATAAATAAAAGTAATAAATGGCATATAGAATATATTATTAATTTGTATCTAAGTAATTTTTTGGGCATTTTAAATGAGAAAAGGTGTAAAGTGTGGCAAACAAACGATTATTTAAAAATCATTATTGTAATTTTCTAAAATATAATATGTTGAGTTGTATGTTAAAGGAAATATAGTTCTTCCTCCACAATTTTTAATTATTTGTGCATTCGCACCGGCTTCTTTATTTAATGAATCTAATAATTCTTTGCCATGTCTTTTTATAAAACCATAAATTACCGGTCCATTTACTTGTTGCCAACAATAAACATTTTTGTAGTATTTAATTAACTTAAAAGTTATTTCTATAAATTCATAGCTTTGTTTTTTTTCGGGTAAGGCATCAAGACTTGGATAAAATCCAATTTGTTCGCGGTGATAAAAATTATATGACATTATTCTTTTCAATTCCAACATTTATATTAATACATAAATGCTATTTTTATTTTTGAATCATATTTTATTAAATAAACTATGATTTAATATTTATACACGTCTATTCTTGGATTTACGGCAATAGCGGCGCTTACTTCCAGAGGCATATTTGCATCCAGAAGTGCGCTTGCAAACTGTGGAGCGCTTAACTTTGCGGCATGTGGAATTCTTAACGCGTCTGCGGTAAATGACCTTCTTGGCCGTTTTGCTACGTGTTGTCATAGGCATCTTATACATATTACGCAGATTTTTTCTTATTTTTAAAAAATCTAAATGGCTGGTTTTGCTAAAGGAGCAGGGATAATATCTGGTTCTACTAAATTTTGTTGTGGCACTATAGGAGCGGGTGCTACGATTGGAACAGGTAGTGGCGCTATGGGACTTGGTATTTGTGTTGTAGGAATTTCTTTCTTTTCAGCTTCTTTTTGAACAGCTTCTTCAGGTATAGCCTCTGGCTCAACTTCTTTTACAATAACTGGTGTTGGATTTTCAACAACTACTTTTTTAGGTTCTAAATTAACCAGTTTCTCAGTTTCTTTTTCAAGAATATCTAGTTGGTTTAATGTTGTATCTTTAATCTGTTTCTCTACAATTGCTTGGTATAATTTAACCCCCATAGCAAAATCATTTTCGCATTTTAAATACAAATTAACAATTATCTTTCTTGTTTTTACTACTATTTCTTGTAATGCAACTTCAGACAAATGAGGATGAACAATAATTCTTTTTTTTTGCGTTTGTGGATCAATAACATACGTAAAAAGTTGATTAATTATTCCTAATAATTCCTCTTGATTTTTATTTGTCGTTTGAATCATTTGCTTCAAGTTTTCAGCATAGTCTTCAAATAATTTTTTTTTTAATTTATCCTCTTTGCTATTTTTATTTAACTGAACATTTTTTCTCAATAATGCATCTTTTCCATTGCAAGCTTCTAACTTGTGATAATCTTTTAATTTTATGTCACTAAATTTTTTGATTGTTGAAGGCATTGAATCATTTCCTGTAAAAATTTGATAAAATCTTTGTAAATCTTTATTAAATTGTTTCTGCGTTTCATCTGTCATTCCCACAAAATTTCCACTAGTATAATCATACTTATCATAATATAGTTCCATTAATTCTGGTATACCTGGTTCATCGTTTAAACTTTTTGTTTCACCATCAGCACCAAGATTCATATTACAAACTTTTGGATGTATGTTTTTAACTTCATCTGTGTCCAAATCTTGCCCACGTTTTAAAGAATTAATTCTATTATCGCAAATTCCTAATTTATAAAGTTTTCTTTGAACATTTGGTGGTATTTCTGCTTTTTCAAATAATTTTTTCTTAATTGTATTACCATCAGAATCTTTATAAACATAAACAGGATTAATTGTCATTACGATAGATGCAAATATATGTGCAATTTTAATATAAAATTTTGCAATGCCAATACAGACTCTTTTTTTTTTGAGTGAATTAGCAACATTAAATTGATCCAAATCGCTTTTATTAAAAAAAATAACCTTATCTTTATCCATTTCATTCACTTCTACACCATTTTTAATTCTTTGTGCCAAATAAGTAATTTCAAGATCAGTAAAATATCTTTCAAGAATATCAGAAGTTAAAATTATAAGATTATCACAATATTGTTTATCATAAAGTTTTCTTAAGCTTTGAAAATCCATAGTTAGAATGTAGTATGTTGCTATATAATCTATCACTTGACCAAATGTTGTAGTTTTTTCTTTATTATTTGATTCTAATGTTGATGTTATATTTCCCATATAAGATAAACATATAAAAAATAAAAGAATAAAATTGAATTAAAAATATTTTTTCTATTAAAAGGAGTAAAGACTCATGAGCAATGAAAAAAGCAAAAAGCGAAAAACTAATAATATTGATACTGCAAAATTATGGAATATATTTAATGATGAAATAAATGGCAATGAAAAAAAAGTTGATCCTTTAGAATGTATGTATCGTTCTTGTGGAGATAGAGAACGTTGTGAGCGTTGCGAGTCTAGTTTAGCATTCTCTGATGAAGGATTCTTAACTTGCACAAACAGAACTTGTGGTATTATTTATAAAGATATGGTAGATCAGTCTGCAGAATGGCGGTATTATGGTGCCGATGATAATCAAAGCAGCGATCCAACCCGTTGTGGAATGCCCATCAATCCGCTTTTAGAAGAATCATCTTATGGTTGCAAAGTTTTGTGCTTTGGTTCAACAAGTTATGAAATGAGAAAAATAAGACGATACACCGAGTGGCAATCTATGCCATATAAAGAGAAATCACAATATGATGAGTTTCAAATTATTACTACAATGGCTCAGAATGCAGGTATACCTAAATTGATTATTGATGATGCAATTCGATATCATAAAAAAATTTCGGAATATGATTTGACATTTCGGGGGGACAATCGTGATGGTATATTAGCGGCGTCTATTTATATTTCTTGTAGAATTAACAATTATCCAAGAACCGCAAAAGAAATTTCTAGTATATTTCATTTAGATGTAACCAGTGCTACAAAGGGTTGCAAAAATGCAATTTCAATTATCAATAATTTAGAAAAAGATATGGATAATAAAGAAAAGACGAACTTTTGCAAAACCAAACCAGAGGCTTTTATTGAAAGGTATTGCAGTAAATTAAACATCAATAATGAATTAACAAAGGTTTGTCAATTCATATCCATGAAAATTGAGAAGCAAAATATTATGCCTGAAAATACTCCTCATTCTATTGCAGCAGGAGTTGTTTATTTCATATCTCAAATTTGTAAATTAAATATTAGTAAAAGAGATGTAAAAAATGTGAGTGAAATCAGTGAAGTAACAATTAATAAGTGTTTTAAAAAATTGGAAAAGATTAAAGATGATCTTGTTCCAGCAGTTATATTACAAAAGTACGCTTAAACTATTAAATTTGCGGCGCATATTTGCAATTAGAATCCTGCACTATTGTTTCGTAGCGATACTTTTGAGCGTCCAAATAACTTGTGACCATTTTAGCGTATTCATTATAAAAGTCTTGAACATTTCTTGTTATAACCCACAATGAAATCTGAGAAGGTACAGTAATTATACTATATTGATATTGATCATTTTTTACTTCACCCAATTTTACTACCCAATATGGACCATCAAATGGTGTTCCTTGCAAATACACACTTAATTTTCCTGGTTCACTTACATTCTTGTAATATGCGTATCCGGCAATCTGTTCTAGATTTCCTTTCTTATCTAGTTGAGAATTCAATACACTTACACTTCCATTAGACAATATTCCATAATCTGCAGTTAAACATGTTCCGTAACCTTGAAAGATTTGATTTGTTGGTGCGCCTAAAACTTGATACCAACGACCAGTATATTTGTCAACGTCCAATTCTGAAACAGTATCGGGATTAAACGCAATTGTAAATGCAGAAGCGAGGAAAAAATATAATGCTTTTATCATATTCATTATATTTTATAATAACACTTTATTTTTATATGGTTTTTATACATAAACCATAATAAAAGGTAAATCTTAACATTTTCGTTTACTTGTTTTTGTTTTGCTATTTTTTTTGGTTTTTCTATTTTTGGTTTTTCTATTTTTTTTTGTTTTTTTATTTTTTGTTTTTCTATTTTTTTTGCTACCGCCAAAATTGTCGTCTTTACCAGGATCAAAATCTGCGGAACGAGATCTTTGCAACTCAAATGGAATTAATGGAATTTTTAGTTTTTCCCATATTTTATCATAAACCTTAACTTCTTCTTCAGTATTAGCAAATCTTTCATATTGGGGCAATAATATTTCATTTAATGGTGTAAAATTTTCTAGAAATGTGTCATCAATTATTTTTTTTGGATCTCTATTAAATTCTTCAGTCCCCCTTTTTTGGTTTAATGAATCATAAAAAGTTGTTTTTTTTTCTGAGTTTTCTGGTGTATTTTCAATAGAATTTAATAAGAGTGAAGCATAAATTTTATAATTAATGTTAACTTCATACATTATATTTTCTACACGCGTATCTACATTGCAAGCATTATTTTCCGTGGGAGGATTCGTTGGGGCGCTGGTGGGAGCCGACGAAGGGGGCGAGCTTGGGGCATTTGAAGGGCTGGCCGTGGGAGACAATGATGGTGGCGTTATCGTTGCACTTGATGGAGGGCTGGCACTTGACGCTGCCTCTACCCCTGCCCTGCTCATCGTCTGATTTCCACACGTTGTGCATACTTTAAGCTGGATGTCCCCCCTATCCCATCGGGTTTGATTACCATTATCACTTGAATATAGCACATATTCTAGCGGGTTATTTCTAGTATTATTATTTTGATTAATAATATCTATTAATTTTGTTTTTGAACATTCATTGCAGCTATTTGATGCTAAAAATATATTTTTATACCTAACCCTAAATTTATTGGCATTTAATAATTTTTCATTTATTAACTTTTCTATTAAGTCTCTTTTAATTTTTTCAGAATTAAAAAATGAACTTTGCATTATTGGTAAAAGTTTGTCTTTAAGTAAATTTTTAAGTTGATTGTCTATTTTTTGAATTTTTTCCAGAAGTTTTCCTTTTATTGCTTTACCCGTTGGGTCTTTAGTAGTATTTTTAATTTCATCTTTAAGTTGCAATTTTTGCGTTCTTAATGTTTTGTATTCTTGACCAAGTTCTGGTAAATTTGGCAATGTATCTATAATAGTTTGTGTTGGAACCAAATTTGCTAGTTTTTCTTTTCCAAAAAACTCGTATCGGTCTTTTGTTGTTTCTGAAAATTTATCGCATTTTTTATTTGAGTTTAGTGTAATTGCATTAGGTAACCCAAATGCGTTTAGCCCGGCCTGTATATTATCAAATAAATTACTAATATAGCTATATAGTAGAGATCTACAAAAAATAATATTTGAGTTATATGTGACTACTAAATCATCAAATCCGATACATGGTAAGTTATAAATAGCCTTACCTGATGTGCTGCCAAAATATGTAAAAATATAACTTTGTTTGTTAAGACCCGCAGCTAAACACACATTTTCACAAGAAATAAAAATATTTGCTGATTTTTTTCCGTGGTAGTTTAATAATAAATGCTTTTCTAGAATATCATAAGCAGGGTCAACGTTGTTTTCAACTTTATACTTGAATGCCGTTGTTGGTCCAGAAAATAAACATATACTGGTTTGTGTCTGTTCACATATATCTTGCCAATATTTGTAATTGAATTGTAAATCTTCTAAGTCGTCATAGCAATGTTCTATATCTGACATATCTGTAGATATATATTTATTGTTATCTTCTTTGAAAAATTTATTATATTTTTCTCCAAGTTCTGTAAAACCATTTCTTACGTCGTTAACAGGATCAGAGTTATCAAAAATTACATTATAAAATATTTTACCTCCGTCTACTGGTTTTGTTCCTTTAATTAATTTTAATGTGTATAGAGGTCTTTTATTAACTCTTTTTTCTTGATCGTTTTTTGCTATTTCATCATTTAAAAATTGTAAAAATGCTGGACTATTTTCAGTACCTAACAAATTTTCCATATATTTAACAAATGGTTCGGAGATATTATAGTTAAACTTTTTCAGATAATTCAAAAAATTTTTTTTAAAAGATTCATTATAAGTTATAGGTGGTCGCAGCTGAAAATTTTCATTTTCAAAGTCAAGAAAATATTTTGCATTTATTTTACTACACAAACTGGTTTTGATTGTTGCACGTGTTGATGCACGTGCTGCTGCTGGTGCTGCTGTTGCTGTTGCTGTTGTTGCTGGATTTGGATCTCTTATTCCTGCTGCTATTTCTAGTTTGATTCTGGGGTCTTCGTCCTCTTGCATTTGTGGGTTTGGTGAGACTGATGCTGTAGTTTGGCTAGACATAATATATATATATATTATTTTTTATAGTTTAATCCAAAAAAAAATAATATTTTCTTGCTGTATAATGTCTGAAACAAAAATACCAAAACGCATATTTATTGTTCCGTATAGAAATCGCATTCAACAAAAATTTTTTTTTAGCAAATACATGAAATTTATTTTAGAAAACGAAGATGATTATGAAATCTACTTCTCTCATCAATGCGATGCCAGAAATTTTAACAGGGGAGGAACAAAAAATATTGGATTTTTAGCTATGAAACAAAAATATCCAAATGATTATAAAAATATTACTTTTATTTTTAATGATGTAGATACTATACCATTTAATAAAATATTTGATTATCAAACCACTTTTGGGGTTGTTAAACATTATTATGGATTTACTTATACTTTAGGAGGCATTGTTGTTATGAAAGGAGCTGACTTTGAAATGACAAATGGTTATCCTAACTTTTGGGGATGGGGTAATGAAGACAATTGTTTGCAAAAAAGATGCGAGCGGCTGGGAATTAAAATTGATAGAAGTGTATTTTATCCCATTGGTAGTCCTGAAATATTGCAATTGTTTGATGGTATATCTAGAATTATTAGTAAGAAAGATCCTTGGAGAATGAAATATGATGATGGAGCTGATGGTCTCTCTTCTATTCACAAATTATATTATACTATTGATAAAGAATCTAAAAATCCAAATGATAATGTTTATTCCGTTGATGACGATAAAATTTTTTATGTTAATATTGCAACATTTTTAACAGGATTAAGACATGAACAGGATGACTACTATAGTTATGATTTGAGAGAACCCGCAAGAAAAATAATTCATCCAAATAAACTTAGAAAAACAAATAAAACTATTGTTACTACTGATGATTGGAGAAATATTCCATATTATTCAAGTCAACAAGATACCCCTAGTTCTATAGCAAAAGATAATCAAGAAATGGCAGAACACATAAATAACATTGAACGAGAAATGCATGCATCACAAATACCCCAAGAAATTCGTCAACAAATGCAATATCAGATGCAACAATTAAATCCTAGGAATCGTCCACAAACTGCAATATTACAAACACCAACAAATATTTACTCTACGGATTACGCTAGACAAATTGGTCAAAGGCCCAGTGCACTTCCTTCTGCAAGAATTGGTTTAGGTGGTGTCCGTTAATTTATGCCAAACATAAACGTATTCTGTATAATCATTTTGTCGTTTGCTTTTCTTTAATGAAAATGCCTCGTGTGCATGGCCAAATAATTCTACACACACCGATTCGTATATTTCTTTGTTAATATTCAATATATAATAACCGCCATTTTTCAAATACTTATGTGTAATTTCAAACAATGGTTTATAAAATTTTTCATTCATATCTTTTTTTGATTCATATTCAGTATTATTAGAATATTTCTCTAAAAAATAATAAGGAGGTGATGTAAAAGCTGTGTCATAATCCAATAAAGAATAGTCAATTTTTAAAGCGTCTGCAAAAAACATTTCTATTTCAGTAGATGATACATTTTTTAAGAATTTTTGCATTTCTTGATAAGGTTCTTTGAGAGAAGAGTTAATTTCAATACCAATATATTTTTTAATATTTAGAGCAGCTGCTCCAATTACTCGTCCTCCCCAACCAGCGCAGAAATCAAGAATTCTCTCTGATTTATATTTATCATATATCTCCATAGCAAATATAGGTCGAAAAATATTAATTGCGCTTATACATATATTGTAGGTTTCTTTCCATACAATATATTTGTTCTTCGTTTTGTTCTTATTTTTAACCTTATCATAATACTCTAACATATTTTGAATGAATTTCTTTTTTTTAAATTCTTCAATATTAGAAATAAATTCAAAAAAATTGGCATTATATTTTCCTTTTGTTTCTAGTCTCTCTACAAAAGTAAAATAATCAACAACGTTGTTTCCTATGCGACATCTTTCTGAAATACTTTTAGCATTTCTTCCTATTTGTTTTAAACTATCAAAATCTAATTTTATATCATCTAGCGTTATATTTTTAATCATTTTGGAGATTTCCAGTTTTTCATTTTGAGAGAAAGTTTCTTTGTACATTTGAATTTTGAGAGAAAATAATAAATAGGTTTAAACAATAATAAATA
>Ga0214921_10006797_pt1 | contig 15485 bp, 12 predicted proteins | sample LL1505_MetaG_FD_177992 | JGI IMG/M metagenome (GOLD analysis project Ga0214921, IMG submission 177992) | Freshwater microbial communities from Lake Lanier, Atlanta, Georgia, United States - LL-1505 | ecosystem: Environmental > Aquatic > Freshwater > Lake | place: USA: Georgia | collected...
GCGCCCACCGCGCAGATTTCTGGTACCCCACATGGCCCCTCCCTCCCCCCCGCGTCTCGCTGACCGCAAAGGCCGCGTGCGGCCGCAATTGTCGATGCAGATCCAATTGGGCGATGGTGTCGAGGCGCTACCGGTTGGCCGACCACAACTACGTCGATGGGCCAAAGCAGCAATCGAACGGAACGCCGAACTGACCTTGCGCTTCGTCAGCGAAGCCGAGGGTCGGGCACTGAACCGTGAGTATCGGGATCAGGATCACGCGACCAACGTACTGACGTTTGCTTATCCAATGGATCCTGCTCACGAGAACGTTCATGAGGGCGCTCCACCCGCCCAGGCCGACATCCTGATTTGTATGACAGTCGTTGCGGCCGAAGCGGCCGAGCAAAATAAATTACTCAATCATCATCTTGCCCATCTGGTGATACACGGCACTTTGCACGCCCAAGGGTGGGACCACGACGAGGACGAACAAGCCCAGAGCATGGAGGCCGTTGAGAAGCAATTGCTCGCGCGCTTCGGGATTTCCGACCCGTACCGCAAGGTCGGGGCCAACTCGTAGTACCCTAACAATCCCTAAACTCCAGATCCCGTCGATGGCAGAGCCTTCGCCGGGCGCAGCCAGTCGACCTCGATCGCTGCTCGCTCGCCTGTCAGCGCTGATTTCCAGCGCACCAGAAGATCGTGATGAACTGTTGCAGGTTCTTCGGGAAGCCCATACTCGAGAGCTTCTTGGGGACGACGCACTTGCGATGATTGAGGGCGTCATGCGCGTCCCTCAACTCACCGCACGCGACATCATGGTCCCGCGCCCCCAGATTGATATGGTCGACCTTCGGGATTCCCCCGATCAGGTGGTCGCCGCGGTCATCCAGTCAGGGCATTCCCGTTTGCCCGCCACCGACGGCGATCGCGATAACATCTGCGGCGTTCTCCACGCCAAAGATCTTTTGCGTTTGGGTGCAGGCGATCAAAGGGACCTTCGAGCGCTCTTGCGCCCGGCGATGTTCATTCCAGAAAGTAAGCGGGTCGATGTGCTGTTGAGGGAGTTTCGACTCAATCGCTATCACCTCGCAGTCGTGGTCGATGAGTACGGTGGCGTCTCGGGAATGGTGACCATTGAAGATGTACTCGAGCAGATCGTCGGCGAAATCGAAGACGAATTTGATGAAGTCTCGACCATCGAGGAGATCGTTTCAATCGGTCCCGGTCAGCACGGACCGCGTTGGTGGGTTCATGCCACAACCGAGATCGACAAGGTTAACGCCGCCCTGGGTACCAGGCTCGATGAAGAAGAGTTCGATACGCTCGGCGGGTTGGTCGTGCACGAGCTCGGACGGGTACCGTTACGGGGAGAGACGCTCCGCCTTGGTCGCCTGGTTTGCGAAGTCCTGAGAGCTAATGCGCGTCAGGTCCAGCTGTTGATGGTTGAATTACTGCCTGAGGAGCCCTCGGCAAACGAGGCCGCTCAGGAAGCGCTTGGACGATCCGTCAGCTCAAACCCAGCAGCCAGTAACGGTCGCTGAGGCACCGCCCTTGGGGGCTGGTACCCGACTTTGGCTGGACGCTTGCGTTGGGGTTATTCACGCGGCCTGCTTTACGCTCTGGCCGAGTCCGGCGCCGGCTTGGCTGCCGGCCCTGGTTCAGGTGCTCGCGCTGGCCTGGCTGGCCGCAAGAGTAAGCACAGCGATCAATCGACGTCATGCGTTTTGGCGCGGGATCGCATTCGGCTTTGGCTCGTTCGCCGCCGGCGTGGGCTGGATCTTTATCAGCCTGCACGTATACGCAGAACTTTCGGTGGCGCTCGCCGCACTGGCAACAGGTTTGTTGGCCCTGGGGTTAAGCGTGGCGCCTGCCCTGGCTGCAGCGCTCACCGCGGCAATCAAGCCACCCCGAGGATACAGCCATGGCCGCCACGGTCTGGCGGACGCGCAAGTCGACGCCCTCGCACCCGTCCGATTTGCCGCCTGCTGGACATTGTTCGAACTTGGCCGTGGTTATGCGTTCAGTGGATTTCCTTGGCTCGCGTCGGGCTATGCACACGTCGACTCGCCACTGGCCGGATGGGCTCCCGTTTTTGGTGTCTATGGTGTTACCGCGGCGGGGGCGTTGGTGTCCGCTTGCCTCGCAGCCATCGTCCAATCAATCGGATCGCAGGTCCGCTGGAAGCAGACCGCGCTGCCATTTTTCATCGCAATACTCACCCTGGCCTTGGGCGCGATTCTGCGCCATGTTGAGTGGGTTCAGCCACACGGGAACCCGCTCACCGTGCGACTTCTCCAGGGCAATGTCTCGCAAGACATGAAGTTCGATCCTGAACGTGCGCTACGAGCCATCGAACGCTATCGCGAACTGACCGAGGCGGGTGACGCAACCCTCACAGTGATGCCCGAAACGGCCTGGGTAGTCGCTTGGCTAGACGCGCCGCGAGAAGAACGCGAACACTTGCTAGCGCTTGCGAGGGCTCAGCATCGCTGGGTGGCCCTCGGGATTCCGTTACCGGTCGCCGACCCATGGCGGGTTGCACTGCTCTCGCTCGAAGATGGCGTGACCAACAGCGTGGTGTTGATTGGTCCCAAATCGGCCGAGACCTCGCGTTTTGCGGGTCGTTATGACAAACGGCATCTGGTGCCGTTCGGCGAATTCATTCCCGTCGGGTTCCGATGGTTCGTTGATTTAATGGTGATGCCGATGGGCGATTTTGCCCGAGGCCCAGAGAATCCCGATCCGCAACAAGTGGCTGATCAGCGGGTTGCATTCAATGTCTGTTACGAAGATTTGTTTGGCGAAGAACTGACTGGCCGGATCAATCAGGGGGCAACCATTCTGATCAATGTCAGCAACATCGCCTGGTTTGGAGGCTCGCATGCCCTGCCTCAGCACTTGCAGATTTCGCGCATGCGCACGCTCGAGTTAGGGCGGCCCATGCTGCGCGCGACCAATACAGGTGTCACCGCTGCGATTGACCATCGGGCTCGCATATTGGCCGAGCTACCGATCCAGGTCGAGGGCGCACTTGACACCCAGACGCAGGGGACTGTTGGGGTGACGCCCTATGTGAGACTTGGCAATCTACCCATCTTGCTGATCTGTATCAGCATCTTGGGTTTTAGCCTTCTGACAAACAGACCTTCAATTCGGCGCGCACGCGCCGGGCTTTAAAATCGCCCGAACGCACTTTTTTCTTGAGAGCCCCCTGTTCATGTCTTCCGAATTAAGTTCCCTTCCCGAACGCGTTCTCTCCGGCGATGCTCCAACCTTTCAGCAGACCATCCTGCGCCTGCAAAATTATTGGGATCAACATGGATGCGCGCTGCTTCAGCCGTATGACATGGAAGTTGGCGCGGGGACTTTTCATACCGCAACCTTCCTTCGATCCATTGGCCCCGAGCCTTGGCGAGCTGCCTATGTCCAACCATCGCGCCGGCCGCGTGACGGGCGTTATGGCAATAACCCCAATCGTCTGCAGCACTATTATCAATTTCAGGTCGTTCTGAAACCCTCGCCGTCCGACATCCTGCAGCGCTATCTCGGATCGCTTGAGGTGTTGGGGATTGATCTGCAGGCCAATGATGTCCGCTTTGTCGAGGACGACTGGGAGTCCCCAACTTTGGGCGCCTGGGGCCTCGGCTGGGAGGTTTGGCTGAACGGCATGGAAGTCACCCAGTTCACCTACTTTCAGGAAGTCGGCTCACTGCGCTGCGAACCGATCACGGGCGAAATCACCTACGGGCTCGAACGCCTCGCGATGTACTTGCAGGGGGTTCAAAGTGTTTATGACCTGGTCTGGACTCATGGTCCAGCGGGCACCGTGACCTACCGCGACGTGTTTCACCAGAATGAAGTCGAACAGTCGACCTACAACTTTGAACAATCTGATGCGGCGATGCTATTTCGTCATTTTGATGAGTACGAAACGCAGGCACGTCACTTGATCGATGCCGCACTCGCGCTCCCCGCATACGAGATGGTGATGAAATGTAGTCACACCTTCAACTTGCTCGATGCGCGTGGCGCCATTTCGGTGACCGAGCGCGCAGGCTATATCGGTCGTGTCCGCGCGCTATCGCGCGCCATTGCTCAAGCCTATTACGAATCACGCGAACGGCTTGGCTTTCCAATGCTTGGACAACGATGATCGGACAACTATGATGCACGCGGCCACACCCACAACGTCTCCCCTGCTTGTCGAACTCTTTACAGAAGAACTCCCTCCGCGGGCCCTGCGCGCACTGGGCGAAGCCTTTGGCTACGGGATTGCAGAAGGGCTCAAGTCCTGCGGACTGGCACCTGCAGAGCCCAAGGCCGAGGTGGTGGTGTTTTCAACCCCACGACGCCTCGCCGTGCGCGTCGATGGGGTCCGTTCGCAAGCCGAAGATCGGCTGGTCGAGATCAAGGGGCCCTCAGTCAAAGTCGGCCTCGATAGCGCGGGGCGCCCCACCCAGGCGTTGATGAAGTGGGCGGAGCGTCAAGGCGCTCATTTGGACGAACTAACGCAAGGCTCGGACGGCAAGCAACCAGTTTTTTTGTGGCGTCATCAGGTCGACGGCACCCTGTTGAAGCAGGCCATCCAGGAGATCCTTGAGCAAACGCTCGCGCGCCTACCGATCCCCAAACTCATGACCTACCAGCTAGACGATGGCACCTCGGTATCGTTCGTGCGCCCTGCGCATGGATTGATCGTACTCCACGGAGATGTGATCGTACCTGCCACGTTGCTCGGTCTCGAGGCCGGTCGAGTGACGCATGGTCATCGTTTCCAGGGCGCCGCAGATCTCAGCATTGCGCATGCGAACGACTACGAAAACCGCCTTGCCCTTGAAGGCCGTGTTTTAGCCTCGTTCGCCGAGCGACGGACTCGAATCAAGGCACTGCTTGAGGAACAGGCTCGGGCTCTGGGTGCCCATTTGTCGGTGCAGGCTCTATCGTCCGAATCCTCTTCCGCGGCGGACCCAACAACTGAAGCGTTGCTTGACGAAGTCACTGCACTGGTCGAGTGGCCAAGAGTTTATGTCGGGCAATTCGACTCGGTCTTCCTGAAGGTTCCTCAAGAGTGCCTGATTCTGACCATGAGAACGAATCAGAAGTACTTCCCTTTGTTCGATGATCAGGGTCATTTGCGGGCGCAGTTCCTGATCGTGTCCAACATGGACATTGATGACCCCTCGGCGATCATTGACGGCAACGAACGCGTCGTGCGGCCGCGCCTGGATGATGCGCGTTTCTTCTATGAACAAGATCTCAAGCAACCACTCGAGTCACGTCTCCAAGGTCTTGAGCGCGTGGTTTATCACGCCAAACTCGGCTCGCAACGCGATCGAGTCGCGCGCGTCGAAGCGATCGCCGGGGCGGTACTCACCCAATTGGTGGGGGCTCGAAGCGGGCCTGGTGGGCCAACCGGCACGACAACGAGCCCCGCTGAGCTCGCAAGCGTCCAGCGCGCGGCGCGATTAGCCAAGTGTGACCTCATCACCGGCATGGTGGGGGAGTTCCCCGAGCTCCAGGGCACGATAGGTCGTTATTACGCATTACACGACGGCGAAGCCCCAGAAGTTGCCGAGGCCATCGAGGACCATTACCGGCCGCGTTTTGCCGGGGACAGCCTCCCAGGCGGTTCGGTGGGGTTGGTCGTAGCACTTGCCGACAAGCTGGAAACGCTCGCGGGGATCTGGGGTATTGGATTGCAGCCCACCGGCGACCGTGATCCATTTGGGTTGCGGCGCCAGGCGCTTGGCGTGGTCCGCATGATGGTCGAACAGTCACTGCCTCTGGCGTTACCTCAACTGATCAAAACCGCATTTGATGCATTCGAACCGCTGGGTCACACCGACGTATTCCATGCCGATGTGAACGGCCTGCACGGGTTCATGCTTGACCGCTTACGCGGCTGGTTGCGAGCCTGGCGAGACGACCGTTGGGATGCGGTATCGATTGACGCGGTATTGGCGGTTGATGCGGCTCGCCTTGACCAGTTGCCGGCCCGCCTGGATGCCTTGGTTGCGTTTCGGGCGCTCCCAGAATCCGCAGCATTGGCCGCCGCGAACAAGCGCATTGGGAACATCTTGCGCAAATCCGCCCCTGCGTTGCTGGAGAGCTCCGCTCCAACGATCGATTTGTCTCGTTTGGTTGAACCCGCCGAAGTCGCTTTGGCTGATGCGCTGGCTCAGATCGCAGATGCGGTCGACGCCGACTTTGGCGCGGAACGCTACGCCGAATCCCTGGCCAGATTGGCGGCGCTGCGTGGACCGGTCGATACATTCTTTGAAGCGGTGATGGTCATGGCCGAAGACCCCGGGTTGCGGGCGAATCGCCTCGCCCTTCTTGCAGGGCTCTACGCCCGGATGAATCGGGTGGCGGACCTCTCGCGCCTTGCGGTCTGATCACGATGCCACTGCTACTTTGTGACCGCGACGGGGTGATCAATCTGGACTCCGAGCACTACATTAAGTCGCCGGGAGAATTCACGCCGATCGCAGGCAGTATTGAAGCCCTCGCCGAGTTTAGCCAGGCGGGCTGGCGCATTGCGGTGGTCACGAACCAGTCCGGGCTTGCACGCGGGCTATTCACCTTGAGCACACTCCACGCGATTCATCATAAGCTGCATCGGCTGGTTCAATCTGCAGGGGGACAGGTCGATGCAATCTTTCTTTGCCCCCATGGCCCTGGCGCGGGATGCACATGTCGAAAACCTGCCCCAGCGCTCTTCCAGCAAGCCTTGGCGCGATTCCATGTGGCAGCCAGCGATGCGCTCGCTGTGGGCGATTCATTACGCGACCTGCAGGGTGCCGCCGCCGCGGGTGTTCCTGCCGTGTTGGTTCGAACCGGCAACGGCCTCTTGACCGAGGCGCGTGCCCAAGGCGCGAGTGGAGATTTGAGCACCGAGCAAGCTTTGCGGTTGCCGCCCGACACCCGAATTCATGAGAATCTTGCGGCTCTGGCGGATTCACTTCTTCGCAAACACTGAACGTTCTGAATAGAGATTTGAACCGAGATTTAAACGAGATTTGAACCGTATGCACGAAGGTTCGCAACCGACTCAATACGCCAAATCGCCGGGCGTTTTCCAAGCCATTCGATCCGCGGTTTTCTACCTGTTTCAGCTTCTCACGGTAGCGCCTTTCTCCGTGCTGTGCCTGGTGTGGGCGCCACTGCCTTTGCACTGGCGCTATCGGCTGACCATCCTTTGGCCACGATTCATGATCTGGGGCGCCAAAGTACTTTGCGGCGTGCAATGGGAAGTCCGTGGATGGGAAAACTTACCCGATCACTCAGTGGTCTTGTTAAGTAAACACCAATCGACTTGGGAGACGATGTTTTTCATTGCTCACATGCCGCGTGAGCTTGTTTTTGTGTTCAAACGCGAGTTGCTTCGATTGCCCTTTTTTGGCTGGGGTATCGGACTCTTGAACATGATTTCGATTGATCGTTCTCAAGGTCGGGACGCATTTGAGCAAGTCGTGACGCAAGGGACCCGCAAGCTGGCGGAAGGACGTTGGCCCATTTTGTTTCCCGAAGGCACCCGCACCAGTCCGGGCGAGCAAGGTCGCTACAAAAGTGGCGGTGCGCGACTCGCAGTTCGCGCGGGGGTTCCCGTGGTGCCGATTGCGGTGAACTCGGGCGATTGCTGGCCCCGAGGGCGCATGCTCTATCCGGGATTGGTTACCGTCTCGATTGGCACCCCTATCGCAACGACGGGAAAGACGCCAGATAGTGTGACTCGAGAGGTCGAGGCCTGGATCGAGACAGAAATGCGCCGACTCTCACCAGAGCGCTACTCGGAGCCCTGGTCACCCGCCGCGTCGGCAGCTGCGATTCGTCGCGAGCGCGCGTCGCGCGCGATCGAGTCGTCGAGCTAATCGCTGCACTCATGGGCTGGCGCGATTTCGTGACCGACCTGCTTGCGGGCCGCGCAGCGCCCAGCCCAGTCACTCCCGAAGTTGAAATGGCAGGCCATTCGATCACTCTGGCCTCGAGAACGATTGAATACCGATTGACGCGGTCGGCCCGACGCACGATCGGTCTCCAGATCGATCCTCGAGGACTCAACGTGAGAGTGCCGCAGCGTGCAGCCTTGCGCGATATCGAACAGGCACTCAAGAGTAAGTCCGCCTGGATCCTGCGCAAACTGGCAGAGTTGGAAAAACTGGGTACGCAAGAGGCACCGTCTGCTGAACAGCCCGCTGCAAAATCGCCAGCCGAAATAAGGGTGCTCAAGCGCCAAGCCCGGTCGCTATTTGCTGAACGCCTTGCTCACTTCGAACGTCAGCACGCTTGCGCACCAGTGCGCTGGAGTCTAACGTCGGCACGCACCCGTTGGGGGAGTTGTAGCCCGGGCGGACATGTTCGGCTCAATTGGCGCCTGATTCACTGTCCGATCCCGGTCATCGATTATGTGATTGCACACGAGCTCGCCCACTTGGAGGAGCTCAATCACGGCCCGCGATTTTGGGCACGTGTCGAGGTGCTTTACCCGGATTGGCGCCGCGAGCGAAAAGCCCTACGTGCGTACCCGCTGGATGATCGCTAATGTGTGTTCGTTCGCTGATCAGAGGACTGATCTGACAGCCGATCAGCCAGCTGATACCAGAGCACCTGGGGGATTTCCTCAGCGCGCTCCGTCCCCACAATTTCGGGCGCAGACACCCCTCGTGCAGCGAGCCAGGGCAACAGGGTACCCCGCAGCATCTTTCGTCGCTGCCCGAACCCGGCCGCGAGCACGGCCTCGAGTGCGCTCAGGCTACGGACCTGAGGAGTAACCAGGGGCCGCATTCGAAAGACTGCCGAATCCACCCGGGGGGGCGGATCAAAGGCCTGGGGTCCGACTTCAAACAAGAAATCGATGCAGTACCAGGCCTGCAGCAAGACACCGAGGCGTCCGTAAGCCGCCTGTCCAGGTCCAGCGGCCAAACGTTCGACCACCTCTTTTTGCAGCATGAAGTGCTGATCCTCAACGATCGAAACCCGATCGATCAGTCGAATCAGCAAAGGGCTCGAAATGTTGTAGGGTAGGTTGCCAACAATCCGTAGCTTGCGACTCGGCAATTCGGGTTCGGACGAAGGTGCAAACGGCTGTGCAAACGGCTGTGGGCACAACTGGCCAAAGTCAAAGGTCAACGCATCGGCTTCGTGCACGGTCAGTTGCTGAGGTTTAAACCGCTTGCGCAAGTGCTTCACCAGATCACGATCGAGTTCAACCGCATGCATCTGCGGGAGATGGGTCAAAAGATGCTGGGTGAGTGCCGCCAAACCGGGGCCAATCTCAACGACAAGGTCATTCTCTCGCAGGCCCATCGCCGAGACGATCGCGCGCAGAACCCCTTGATCGACCAGAAAATGTTGACCGAAGCGCTTGCGCGCCTGATGCGCACCGTTGCGTTCAGTCAAGCCGCAGTTCAACGAAGGTTTTGTCGCGCAGCCGGCGCAACCATTCCTGCGCCTGCTCCTCAATCTTGCGCTCCCGGATCACATTGCGGGCAGCGATGCGCTCGCGGTCTGCAGCTGAGCCATTACGACGCTCAGTGACCACGATCAGGTGCCAGCCAAAGGGACTTCGAACGGGTTGGCTGAGTTCGTTTAACGCGAGGGCCTGCATGACCCCATCAAATTCTGGAACGGTATCGCCGGGGTCAAGCCAACCGAGATCACCACCGCGGGCAGCGCTGCCATCTACGGAGTATTGCCGCGCCAACTCTGCAAACTCGGACCGGCGTGCCTGCACGCGCTCGCGCAGTTCGTTCAGGAGGCGCTGAGCTTCCGCATCGCCCGTAGGGCCGCTCGCTGGGCGCACCAGGATATGTCGGGCACGCGTCTGAATCACAGGCCGCGCCGCTTCGGAAGCGGCACTGCGTTCTTCTTCGAGGCGGATGACATGAAAGCCGGCGCCACTACGCAACGGGCCTGCAACCGTGCCAGCCGGCTTGCCCTGCAGAGCGTCTGTGAACAGCGAGGGCCAGCGGTCCGCAGTTCGCCATCCCAAAGAGCCACCGGTCTCGATTGCACCACCCGCATCGGAAAAGGTCGCGGCCAAGCGGGCGAAATCAGCGCCCGCGCGAGCCTGCCGCGCGACATCTTCTGCCCGCAAGCGTAAGCGTTCAATCTGCTGTGGACCAATGTTCTCAGATACTCCCACAAGGATTTGCGCAATCTTCAGTTCGGGCACACGAGCCTGGCGAGAGATGTTGACCTGCAAATCGATTTCGCTTTCGGCAATTTCGATCCGCGCGTCGACCTCACGCTCCCGCAAACGGGTCATCAGGATCCCGTCGCGCATGTCGCCGCGAAACCGGTTAAACGTCATCCCGTCAGCTTCCAACCGATCTCGAAACTCCGAGACGGTTAATCCGTTTTCCTCCGCCATCCGGGCGACCGCCCGATCGATTTGAGCGTCGTCAACCCGCAATCCGAGTTCACGCGCCGATTGCACTTGGGCACGATCCAGGATCAAGCGCTCGAGCACCTGACGCCGAAGTTCTGCATTGTCCGGGAGACTGAGGGCCTGCTGGCGAAGTTGGCGTTCGGCCATCCGGGCGCGCAGGTTCAATTCCCCAGCCGTAATGGGTTCGCTGTTGACGATCGCGATGATTCGATCAACGGGTTGCGGCTCGGCCGAAACGGCTCCATGGAAAACGAGCGCCAACAACACACGACCGAAAGGCAAAAAAGTGACTTCATTCGTAACCGAAATAACGACCGGTCGAGATCTCGCGATCCGGGCGAACCCGCCAACCTGGGATGCTTCGGCTCAATATAGCAGAGGGGTCAGAGCCAATCTTGGCCAGACCGCTTAACTCGAGTTGAAGCGAAACCGCGGTCGTCCTCGAGATCGCCGAAGTCACGTACTGTTGAAGGACGACTCGAGTCGCCCAACAGTCCTCGCGATACTCTGCCCCCGCTAATGATTCGACGAGGCCAGGCTGAATTCCTGCGATTTCTGCGAGGGTCCAATTGAAGCGGCCCAGTAAATACCAGCTCTCTGAGACAGGCCATTGTGCAGATACATCGATCTGGTCCACGAGATCGCGTCGATAGCGGTAGGCAAGATTCACGATTTGCTCGGGACGGGGATTCCAACGGGTGGCGAGATTAAACCGGGGCACACGGGCTTCAGCCAGATTGGCCTGCATGCCACCATCCACCGTCCAACCCGGCTTGATGGTCGCCCCCCCCGCAGCCAACAGATCGGATCGGGTGTCGCTGCGAGGCGTTTCACCGGCAATCGTGACCCGTTGTGGCTCAAAGTACAGCCGCTGTCCGATCCCAAAACGCAGCGCCTCGCGGCCTGTGGCTGGATCGAGAAAACGGGTTAGCAAGGCGGTCGTGAGCTGATTGACATCAGCAATTCGATCATTACCGACGAAAGTATTATTCGAGAAAAGCTGGGCAAAATTGAAGTCGGCCTGTGCGGTATCAAAAAGCGGAAATTTCGATTGATCGCGGTACGGCGTACGCACATAAAAAACCCGGGGCTCGAGGGTCTGAGTCCAGGCCCGTTGATCAGTCCAGGTGAGTGGGCGCTCGAACACCAGCCCGGCGTCCATGGAGAGGGTCGGTAAGAACCGATTAAGCGCCCGTGAACCCGGCAACTCACCCGAAACGCCAGACGCCATCGCGTTGGAGTCAAGGTGGTAGGACGAAGCATGCAAACTGAGACGGGGGACGACGAACGCGCCAGGGCTCCGGAAACTCCAGGCAACAGTCGGATGGGCGACCGCACGCCAACCAGCCGCCGAACCGGCAATTGGCCGCTCGAAGCGGGACAAGTCGAACCCAGAGGCCAGATCAAACCCCTTCAGATCCCGCACATCCCAATTCGCCGCCAATTGCGGCACGCGCGAATACGGCGCAGCGGCGCGCGCTTCGAGAATGTTCTGGTAGGACGCGGCACGGGCGAGGACGGTCCAGTCACCCAGGGTTCGCGTCAGAAACGCTTCGCGCGGCAGGCTGCGTTCGGAGGCGCCCAAGATCGAGGTCGAAAAATCTGCGAAGTAGTTGTCGTCGGAAACCCCGCGCACAGTCCAGCCACCCGACCATCCGCGCCAGTCGGAAATCTTGTTGGTCGCAGACGCGAACCAGCGGTCACGCCCTGCAGAACGATCACCCGGTAAGGCCTCCAGTCTGACCTCACCTGCCTGGTCGGGTTCGAGGTACCTGAACAATCCACCCATCTGCACGCCGCGTCGGGTTAAGAGGCGCGGGTAGAGTGTTAGATCGCGGTTCGGCGCGAGATCCCAAAAGTAAGGCGCACTGACGGAAAGCCCAGTCCGCGACGAGACCCTTCCGGTCGGCAACAGGAATCCCGAATGGCGGCCCTCACCGATTGGAAACGACAATTCGGGGAGTTCTAGGATCGTTCTTCCAAAAAAATCAATCTTGGCATCACGAGTGCGGGCGACACCGGCCGGTTTGTCGTAGTTCAACATACTGGCGCGAACAAACCAGGCCGGACGTTCCGGCGTACACGTGCTGTAACTCGAATCAAACATCGCGAGCCTACCGCTGCCGATAAAATCAATCCGGCGCGCCGAACCGCGACCGGATGCCGCCGGAATCGAGAATTCAGGCCGTTCGAAATACCCAACCATCGAATCGAGGCGAAGCTCCAACGCGGGTCCAGTGAACACAAGGCCATCGCGCGCAAGTCGCACGTCTCCAGAGGCAATCGCCTCATCGTCGCCCTCTCGATACCTGATCTGATCGCCACGCAAGCGGGTGCCACCGCGACGTAACTCGGCATTCCCCATCAAGACCGTTTCCTGGCCAATCTGCCCGCGCACCGAATCGGCTCGAGCAAACGCTGGGGCGGCAACTGCCGCGGGGGCTGGGGACAACTCGATAGCCATTCGCAACGGAACCGATTCGACGGCCAGCGAATCCCTCGGCAGGAGCGCAAGGGCGCCTAAAACAAATGCAGTGACGAGGGCTGTGAGAGCCGCATGGTGTGTGGCAAGCATGGCGTCGTTATTATAGTGACGTGAACCAGATTCCCACTCCAATGCTCGGGCCGAATTTGAGCGCCGCCCAACCGCCTGCACCGACTGCCGAATTATGGCAATCGATTGCAGTCCAGCCAGCCCCCAGAGCCAGCCTCGTGCCCCCGGCAGACGAGCGCGTAGCAGCGCTGAGTCAGTGGCTCACTAGCCTCGATTCCGCGCTCGACTTGGACGTCAACACCTTACGAATCGCGTCCGCCGATGCAAGTTTCAGGCGCTATTTCAGAATGGACGGCCGGCCGAACGATTCAGGTGCGCGTACGACACTCATTGCGATGGATGCGCCGCCGCCGCAAGAAGACATTCGGCCGTTTCTAAACGTGCAAATGCTGATGGCGCAAGGGGGTCTTCGGGTGCCGAGTGTCATGGCGAGCGATCCCGACACGGGATTCATCCTTCTCGAGGATTTTGGCGACCTGACGATGCTCGAAGCGCTACGCGCTGACCCGACTGGCGAATCGCTTCAGGCACGTTACCGAGGTGCGATTGCGGCGCTCGTTCGTCTGCAGGCATCGTCGGGACCGACCACGACAGGCCCAACCAAATCGCCCAAGCCGGCCACCAAACTTCCCACCTATGGTCGGGAAATGCTCTTACGCGAGCTGTCCTTGTATCCAGACTGGTACGTTACCCAACACAAAGGCGTCTCGCTCAATCCAAAAGAGCTTGCTCAACTCAAGACGGGGTTTGAGCGTCTGGTGGATGTGGCGTTGGGCCAAACGCAAGTCACCGTTCACCGCGACTGGCATAGTCGAAATCTGATGGTGCTTGACTACGAGGCTGATGGATTTGAACCTGGGGTGCTGGACTTTCAGGATGCTGTTCACGGACCCTTGACCTACGACTTGGTGAGCTTGCTGCGCGATGCTTATATCGCCTGGGATGATGAGCGGGTGCTTGACTGGGCGATCCGCTATTGGGAACAGGCGCGTCATGCGGGCATCGCCGTGCCTGAGGACTTTGGCGTTTTTTGGCGTGATTTTGAATGGATGGGAATCCAGCGCCATCTCAAAGTCTTGGGGATCTTTGCCCGTCTGCACCTGCGCGACGGCAAAGAACGTTATCTGGCTGACCTGCCGAGGGTGCTCGATTACGTGACGAAAGCGGTTCATCGATACGACGCGCTCGCGCCACTGGCTCGCATCATCGACCAGGTTGAAAATCGGACCCGCATCAGCGGGTTTACGTTTTGAATCGTCATCGCTGATGCGCGCAATGATCCTCGCGGCGGGGCGCGGCGAGCGCATGCGCCCGCTCACCGACCAGTGCCCAAAGCCGCTGCTGCCGGCTGGGGGCAAGCCGTTGATCGTCTGGCACATCGAAGCCCTCGTCGCTGCTGGAATTCGCGAAATCGTCATCAACCACGCCTGGCTCGGTGCACAACTTGAAGCCGCCATTGGCAATGGTTCGACCTGGGGTGCACAGGTCCAATGGTCAGCCGAAGCGGAGGCGCTCGAGACCGCTGGCGGCATCGTTCAAGCGTTACCTCGCTTGTTGCACGGCCGCGATCCACAGGCCCCTTTTGCAGTGCTCAATGGTGATATCTGGACCGACTACGACCGGGGCCGCCTGCCCCTGATTGCGCATCAACTTTCGGCACGCTCGCTCGACGCTTGGTGCGTTCTTGTGCCCAATCCGGCCCATCATCCGGAGGGCGACTTTCTGCTGACTGGCGACCAGCTTGTAGCAGAAGACCACGATGGCAGTGCTCGGCGCCTGACCTTCTCCGGTATTGGCGTCTACCGACCCGCCATGTTTGCTGGCGTTGCACAAGGATCACGAGCGCCACTGGCGCCCAGATTGCGGGCAGCCATCCAGGCAAATCGCGCCGGCGGTGAAGCTCATAGCGGCATCTGGGTGGATGTCGGTACACCGCAGCGCCTCGGTGAACTCGACGCGATGCTCGTTGGCCGTCAGCCGTCTAACCCAACCCACATTTCAGAACCTCAGGGAGCTTGACCCATGCACCATCCCTCCGATTCCGAACGCAGCGCCCGAGCGCACCGCAGGGCACGCCTGGCGGCCACGATGGCCAAGCAGGGCGGCGGGATTGCCGTCTTGCTCACCGCGACTGAAAAGATGCGCAATCGCGATGCAGACTACCCCTTCCGGTTCGACAGCCATTTTCATTACCTTTGTGGCTTCACGGAGCCAGAGTCCGCGCTGGTCCTGATCGTGACGGCCGACGGGGCGCACCGGTCAATCCTCTTTTGCCGTGAGCGCGACGCCGAGCGCGAAACCTGGGATGGATTGCGCTTTGGACCCGAGGGGGCCTGCGAAGCCTTCGGGATCGAGCATGCGCAATCGATCGCAACACTCGACGAGACGATGACGAGCCTGCTGGCGAACTGCCCAGCAATCTGGGTCGCGCTCGGAAGCGAACCCGCGTTGGACTCACGGATCAGCCGCTGGTTGAGCGCCGTTCGAGCTCAGTCGCGCGCAGGGGTTAGCGCGCCATCGAATGCCATCGACGTTCGATCCGCGATCGACGAAATG
>Ga0214921_10006798_pt1 | contig 15484 bp, 13 predicted proteins | sample LL1505_MetaG_FD_177992 | JGI IMG/M metagenome (GOLD analysis project Ga0214921, IMG submission 177992) | Freshwater microbial communities from Lake Lanier, Atlanta, Georgia, United States - LL-1505 | ecosystem: Environmental > Aquatic > Freshwater > Lake | place: USA: Georgia | collected...
AGACGGTCCGAGGATTGGGCTATCGCATCGTTCCCCTTGCCGGTGAGGCCTAGGGCCAGTGACCTCTGGTCTCCAGCGCCGCCCGTCTCTGGTCCGCCGACTGGTGCTGCTGGCATCGGTCTGGAGCTTAGCGGCTCTGGTTGTGACAGGATTGGTGCTGACAGCCCTGTTCCAGCAAGCCGCCCTGAGCCGCTTTGATCAGGGGCTCAATGATGTGGTTCAGGGGCTCTATTCGGGATCGAGTGTCGAGGCGGATGGCCAGGTCGCGGCGCCGCCGATTACCGATGTGCGATCCTTGCGGGCCTATTCGGGCCGCTATTGGCAGGTTGCGGAGCCCACCTCTGGTGGACGTCTAACCGCCTTGATTCGGTCGCGGAGTCTTTTCGATGCTGAGTTAAAGGTCCCCGATGGGTTCTTGGCGCGTCTGCAGAAGAGCCCGGGAGCGGTGATCTATGACGATATACGCGGTCCCGATGGTGAGGCCCTGCGCATCGGAGGCCTGTTGTCGCGTTTGCCGGGTCGAACCGTACCGGTGGTGTTCCTTGCCGCAGAGGATCGCTCGCCCGTCGATCGGGATGCCCAGCGCTTTGCGGCGGTGACCCTTTCGGCCCTCTTGTTGCTCGGGATCGGTCTGATGGCGGCGGTGGTGCTGCAGGTGCGCATAGGCCTGCGACCGCTGTTTGAATTGCGCCGCGAGATTGCCGAGGTGCGCAACGGTGAGGCCGATCATCTGTCTACGGACTATCCGACCGAACTGTCTCCAGTTGCCGATGAGATCAATGGTCTCTTGGCCCACAATCAAGAGGTGGTCGAGCGCCAACGGACCCATGTTGGCAATCTGGCCCACGCCTTAAAGACCCCGCTGTCGGTGATCCAGGCCGAAGCTGAGCGGTTTCCTGGACCCTTGGCGGACCTGATCCAACGGCAAGCCGACACCATGCGCGAGCAGGTCGAGCATCATCTACGCCGAGCACGGGCCGCGGCGCGGTCGCAAGGCAGCGGTGAGCGCACCCCTGTTGAACCTGTAGTTGATGAACTGGCGCGCACACTTGAGAAAATCTATAGTCGTAAAAGGGTTGATATAGACTGGATCTGCCCACCGGAGCTTGTTTTTACAGGTGAGCGGCAAGATTTAATGGAGATGGTCGGCAATCTTCTCGAAAATGCCTGCAAATGGAGCCGTGGCTATGTTCGGGTGGTTTGCCGTGCGCAAGGCTCGGGCCGGTTGACCGTTACCGTCGAAGATAATGGCGTCGGCCTTCCCGTCGACCGTCAAAATGAGATGTTAAAACGGGGGGTTAGGCTGGATGAAGCCTCGCCGGGCTCAGGCCTTGGGCTCTCGATTGTCGATGATCTGGCCCGGGCCTATGGCGGCACGATGACGCTCTTTTCGTCGGACCTGAAGGGCTTGGGAGTGGTGCTTGACCTTCCAGCGCTCAAAATGAGCACTCAGTAATATGCTAATTAAGCATATTATCTTTGAATTAACAAAATTGACAGTAAATATGTCGTTAGTAATGTTGACCTGCGGTGGGCATCATGCCCGTTGCTTAGGAAACTTGGATGCCGGGCCTTACAGAGAGTCAGGGTAAGATCGTTAGATCGATCGTCCAAACGGTCCCAGATGCGGGCCTTGGACAACTGACCTCCGTGCTTTCCGCCCAGATGGGTGAGCACACTATGGCTGATGTCCGCGACATCGTCATGGTGGAGATGAGGGACCGCAAGATTCGGTCGATCGTCTTTAGTCCCATTGTCAGCCTCTGTGAAAAGAACCAGCCGGGCAAGAACAGTAGCCGTTTTCCTTTTGAGCTTCCGACATTGCTGTGGAACGCCTTGGTAGACACCGCGCCCAAGTTGATGGCGCAGGCGCGGGAGATGGCCTTGCGGTCGGCGTCCGAGGAAGTCTTACCCTACATATTCAACCAGGCCTGTGACGCAGCCTTGACCGGTCTACAGACTAACGACCCCAATTTTCAACCGGTTGTCGTCTGTCTTGCCAAATCATCGCCAGATGCGGTCCGGGATTTCATTGGCTTTTTGAAGATGTCCTCCGTTCTGCGTGACGTCCTCATTGAAATACCGCTTTGGGTTGGCCGGATGAACTCCGACGATGAGTTATCGGTGCGTCTCGCCTATCGCGATGCGGCCAAACTCACGGCAAATGGCCCGGCGCGTCTTTTTGAGTTCATCTATATCAATTTGGAAGCGCCGAGGACGATCTTACGCATCATATCAGCGGCACTCGATCGACCTTCGGATCTTTCCGTCGAAGGCACGGACCTTATTGCCTTTGGTGATTTGCTTCTCGATCAATGCGAAGCCTCGCTCCAGTCGATAAATGGCTTTGACCTTGGCCAAGGGGCCTCCGCCGGAACGGCGCTCGCCAGCGCCGCCAAATCGATTATTGGCACTGTGACTGAATTTGAAGAGTGCATTGCCCTGAGCAAAAATGGCCCGTGGGGGCGCCGCGTCGCGCGTATCAAGCGTGATGTCTCTGTCGAGTTCGAGAAGCTGATTTTTCAGGTCGAAATACTCATCCCAAAAGCATTGCCCGTGGCGGCCGCAGGACAAAATCAAAAGGCTTTAAACCGCTCCCCCAATATGTTTGTCGCGCCAGACCCGTCCGCAGCGGCACGTCTCGAGGCCATATTGACGTTCATGGCCCAGATCCGGTCCGTCGCGAGCGCCTCGGGTGTCGGCGTCCTGCGCTCGCGCATCATTGCCGAGACCCAGGAATTCCTAGAATTCTATTCCAATGGCGTGTTCGCTTTGTTGTCGGACTTCAATCAGGATCCGGATGCGGTCCGCGCACGGATTGATGTGATCGCCAAATATATCGCCCTCGTCCACGATGATGAGGCTGCCGAGCGATTGCGTCGGCGGGTCATAACAATGCAGCGGCGTTGATGTCGCAACCCTTTGGGGTCGCTTAAGGTCGCAAGATCGGCTACGGGTTTGGGATGATCGGATTTTGGATCACCGCTGCCCTTCTGTCCGCTGCCGCGTCTTTTTTCGTGGTCAGCTGCGCCGCGCGTTTAGACGCTCAAATCGAAGGCGCCGAAGATCCAAGCCTTGACGTCTATCGTCGTCAACTGCGCGAAATGGATGATCTGGCTGATCGCGGTTTGCTCACCGAAGACGATCATCGTTCCGCCAAAACCGAAGCGGCCCGTCGTTTGCTGGGGGCTGCTGAGCAGGCCCCAACCCCTGTCAGGGCGACGCCGCTTGCCCGCCGCTGGGTCTTTATCATCGCGGCGGTCCTGCCCCTGATGGCCGTCGCGGCCTATGGCGTCATTGGCGCGCCAGGCGTGCCCGATCAGTCCTTTGTCAGCCGCCTCGCCAAGTGGCGTAAGGCCGATCCCGCGACCTTGGCGGCCCCTGAACTGGTCGCTGTTCTGCAGCAGGTCGTCGCCGAGCGCCCAACCGATCCCCAGCCCTTGATGTTCTTGGCGAGGGTTCAGGCCGCTCTTGGGGATGAGACCAGCGCTATTCGCAATCTCGAAACGGCGATCCGTTTGGCGCCTGAACGGGCCGATCTCAAGGCCCTCCTCGGCGAGACCCTCGTCATTCAGGCCAAGGGCGATGTCAGCCCTGACGCCCTGCAGGCCTTTAAGTCCGCCCTTGCCATCGATCCATCCGATCCATCGGCGCGCTATCATATTGGCCGGGCCATGATGGCTGGGGGTGATTTTGCGGGCGGGCTTCAGATCTGGCGTTCGGTTCTGGCCTCTTTACCTGCCGGCGATGATCGTGCCGAAGGCCTAAGCGCCGAAATTGCCACCGTGGTCAAAAATGGCGGATTGCCCAAGCCTGTGGCTGCCCAGGTCCCCACCGGCGGTGCCGATCAGGCGGCCTTCATTCGCAGCATGGTCGATAGCCTCGCTGCCCGGCTTAAGGCCTCTCCGGACGATCCGGCAGGTTGGGCGCGGCTGGTGCGGTCCTATGGCGTGCTCGGGGAGACGGACGCTCAGGCTAAGGCACTGGCCGAGGCAAGACGTCTTTACAAGGATCGACCGGACCTTTTGAAAACCATCGAGGACAGTGCCAAGCCCCTGTCCAACTGATCCCAGACGGATCTGACTGGACCCTTGGGCTAGGCCAGATCTCACCCTATCTATGTGACACAAGCGCAGCCATTGAGAGTGAACCTATCTATGGGTTGGATGCCAAGATCGAAGAAAGCACGACGCAGGCTGCTGGTGTTGGCTGTGGCCGCACCGATCCTTAGCCTTGCGGCGGCTCTGGCCTTCTTTGCCATGGGCGATGCCGTGTCGTTTTTCTATTCGCCCGCTCAGGCCCAGGCCGCGCATCTGGCCCCCGGCAAGACCATTCAACTGGGCGGACTTGTGGCCAAGGGCAGTGTCGCTAAACATCCCGATGGCTCGGTCGAGTTCGTGATTATGGACCATGCCGCCTCCGAAAAGGTGGTCTATCAAGGCGATCTGCCGGACCTGTTTCGTGAAGGCCAAGGGGTCGTGACCAAGGGGGCGTTCGAGGCGTCCGGTCAGTTCCGCGCCACCGAAGTTCTGGCCAAGCATGATGAGAAATATATGCCTCGCGAAGTGACCAAGGCGCTAAAGGCGTCCGGCGAATGGCGCGGCGATGCCGGTAAGGCCGCGCCAACGGGGGCGACCAAGGGATGATTGTTGAGATCGGGGCCTTTTGTCTGATCCTGTCGCTGATCCTATCGGCGGCGCAGGTTGGCCTGTCCGTGTTCGGACGGGTGCGGCGCTCAGCGGTCTTCTATGGCGCCGGTGAAGGGGCAGCGGGTGCCGCGTTCCTGATGGTGCTGATTGCCTTCGCAGCCCTGATGTACGCCTTTGTCACCTCGGACTTTTCGGTCGCCAATGTCGCGGCCAACTCCCATTCGGCCAAGCCGATGCTCTATAAGATCGCTGGGGTTTGGGGCAGCCATGAGGGCTCGATGCTGCTTTGGTGCCTTGCCCTAACCGGGTTCGGGGCCATCGTCGCCTTGATGGCGCAGGGTCTGCCCGCCGCCATGAAGGCGGTGGTGGTGGCCAGCCAAGGCAGCCTTGGCGTCCTGTTTTTGGCCTATACGGTCTTTGCCTCCAATCCCTTCGTGCGCCTGCTCCAGCCCCCTGTTGAGGGTCGCTCGCTCAATCCCTTGCTGCAAGACCCCGCCTTGGCCTTCCATCCGCCGTTCCTCTATGGCGGCTATGTCGGTTTCTCGATCGTCTTCTCCTTCGCCGTCGCCGCCTTGGTTGAGGGCCGCGTCGATGCGGCTTGGGCCCGCTGGGTCAGGCCTTGGAGCTTGGCGGCTTGGAGCCTCCTGACCGTTGGCATCACCTTGGGGGCCTTTTGGGCCTATTATGAGCTCGGCTGGGGCGGCTGGTGGTTCTGGGACCCGGTCGAGAATGCCAGCTTCATGCCTTGGCTGATCGGAACCGCCCTGCTCCATTCCGCCGTGGTCACCGAAAAGCGCGGCGCTTTGCCCGGCTGGACGGTGTTCTTGGCGCTGGGAGCCTTTACCTTCTCCATGCTCGGAGCCTTTCTGGTTCGCTCAGGCGTGCTGACCTCGGTCCATGCCTTTGCCGTCGACCCCAAGCGCGGCATCTTGCTATTGACGATCCTCGGCATCGCAGCGGGAACCGGCTTTGGCCTCTTTGCTTGGCGCGCGCCCAAGCTGGCCCCCGGCGGCCTTTTTGCGCCGATCAGCCGTGAAGGTGCTCTGGTGATCAATAATCTGGTCCTGTCAGCCGCGACGGTGACGGTCCTTCTGGGCACCCTCTACCCCCTGATCAAGGAGGCCCTGACCGGTCAGAGCCTTTCGGTGGGAACACCCTATTTCAACCTGACCTTCGCCCCCCTGATGGGTCTGGCCTTTCTGGTCTTGCCGGTCGGGCCGTTGCTGAGTTGGAAGCGCGGTGATGCGCTCGGGGCCCTGCAGCGTCTTTGGGCAGCGGCGGGCGCAGCGGTCGCCATCGCGCTCTTGGTCCTTTGGGTGCAAAAGCCAACCCATGTTTCAGCAGCGGTTGGAATTGGCCTTGGCGTTTGGCTCATCGTTGGCGTTTTCGTCGAGATTGCGGAGCGGATCCATCTGGGGCGAGCCAGTGCCGCAGAGGTTCGCCGCCGCCTTGGCGGGCTGCCGCGCGGGGCTTGGGGTATGAGCCTGGCCCATGCGGGCCTTGGTGTGTTCGCCCTCGGGGCCTGTTTTGAGACCGCTTGGAAGATTGAGGCCGCGCAGGCCCTGAGTATCAACCAGTCGATCACGGTCGGGGCCTATCAGGTCCAGCTTAGCGATGTCGTGGCTGCCAATGGCCCCAACTATATCGCCGAACGCGGCCTCGTTACCGTGACCAAGAACGGCAAACCCGTCTGCGACGCCAAGCCAGAGCGGCGCTTCTATCCGGCCAATAGCCAGACCACATCCGAGGTCGCCCTGTGTCTCGAAGGTCTGGATGATGTCTATCTGGTGATGGGCGAACGCCGCGCCGGAACAGAGGGCCAACCGGCCTGGTTGGTGCGGGCCTATTGGAACCCGCTCGCCCGATTGATTTTCTTGGGCCCACTCTTGATGGCCTTGGGCGGGGCGGTCTCCCTGTCCGATCGCCGCCTTCGCTTTGCCGCCCCGCGCCGCGCCGTTGAAGGTTCTGCTCGCCCGGTGCCTGCCGAATGAAACGCCTTGGCCTCGCCGGTTTGATCTTGGCCGCAGCCTTGAGCATGGGCGCGGCGGCTGATCCGTCAGAGCGTCTGGCCGACCCGGTCCTAGAGGCGCGGGCCAAGGCTCTCTTTCCGCAGATCCGCTGTATGGTCTGCCAAAATGAGTCGATCGACGATAGCCAAGCCGATCTGGCCGCCGATCTTCGTAAGATCGTCCGTGAAGAGGTGGCGGCGGGGCGCTCGGACGTCGAGGTGCGGACCTATCTGGTTCAGCGCTATGGCGAATATGTCATGCTCAAGCCCGCCTTTAGCCTGACCAATGGTGCCCTGTGGGTTACGCCCTTCGCCATCGTCTTTCTGGGATTGATCGCCTTCTTTCTGCGTAAGAGCGGGTCTCCGGATCAGGCCCAAGAGGCGGCCCTGACGCCTGAGGAACAGGCGCTGTTGACAAAATTGCAGGCCTCCGAGGCCGAATGACACGGTTGTGCCGCAGTTGCGCCACAAGAATCTCCCGATGGATGACACAAAGGTAACTTGAGAACATTGGCGCGAAGGGGCATTCGCTCTTAAGCTGAAGGGCGAAGGGCTCGATTCAAGCCTTGGAGTCGAGAACGAGGAAGATTGAACATGGTTGATAAGAAACGCGGATATATTTTGGGTGCCGTAGCCGGGGTTGGCTTGACCTTGGCAGCCATGGTTGGAACCGGCCTAGCCCTGCCGTCCGCCGCCGCTCAGTCCGGCGAAGTGAAACTCTATAAGGCATCGGGCCTGCCCGTCTTTGCGCCGCCTCCCGGCGCGCCCCTGTCCTTTGCCGATATTTTCGACAAGGTGGCACCGGCGGTGGTCTCAATCGACGTGACCTCGAAGGCCGAGCCGCAGGCCAAGGGCCGCCCTGGCCTTCGGATGATCCCGGTGCCTCCCGGTGCTGAAGGCTTCCCCTTCGCCATTCCCGGCGCGCCTCAGCAGGGTGAGGGCGAGGATGGACCCGACGATGGATCGCAGCAGGTCCCCGGTGCACGTCCAACCCAATCGGCCGGTTCAGGCTTCTTCATTTCGGCTGACGGCTACATTGTCACCAACAATCACGTCGTCGAGAACGCCGCTGAGATTAAGGTCGTGCTCAAGGACGAGCGCGAGCTGAAGGCGACTGTCGTCGGCCGGGACGAGGCCACCGATCTGGCCGTGCTCAAGGTCGAGGGCAAGGATTTTGCCTTTGTCAGCTTCGAAAAATCCGCCAAGCCCCGGGTCGGTGACTGGGTCATCGCGGTGGGCAATCCCTTCGGTCTGGGTGGCACGGCCACCTCGGGCATCGTGTCGGCCTTCGGACGTGAGCTGGGAGAGACCTTTGTCGATTACATCCAGCTGGATGCGCCGATCAATCGCGGCAATTCGGGTGGCCCAACCTTTGACATCTATGGCCGCGTCATTGGCGTCAATACAGCGATCTTCTCACCGTCTGGCGGTTCAGTCGGTATCGGCTTTGCCATTCCTGCCGACATTGCCGACACGGTTACCAAGCAACTGATCAAGTCGGGTAAGGTCTCACGCGGCTATATGGGTGCCGTGATCCAGAACTTCGACGCTGAGATGGCCGCCGCGCAGGGCATTAATGTCCGTAAGGGTGCCATTGTCGCTGAGGTGGTTCCCGGTGGTCCTGCCGACAAGGCCGGTGTCCAGCCCGGAGACGTGGTCTTGAGCGTCAATGGCAAGTCGGTGAGCTCCTCGTCAGAAATGACCCGCGAAGTGGCCAAGACCTTGGCGGGCAACACCATCAGCCTGAGCATCCTGCGTGAAGGCAAACCCAAGACCATCGAGGTCAAGGCCGGCATCCGTCCATCTGAAGCTCAACTGAATGGCAAGGCTCCCAGCGGTGACAATGAAACCGCACCAGACGCCCCCAAGTCTAAGCGTCCAGCGGTTCTGGGTCTGTCGCTCGGCACCTTGGATGACGCTGCCCGCAGTCGCTTCAAGGTTCCAGAAACGGTCCGTGGGGTTCTGGTCGAAGGGGTCAACCAGACCTCAGATGCAGGGCTCAAGGGTCTCAAGACCGGCGATGTTCTGGTGCGGGTGGCCGACAAGGCTGTCTCAACGCCGCAGGATGTCGTAGCCGCAGTCGATGGTGCCAAGGCGTCGGGCCGTGAAAGCGTCCTGTTGCTGGTCTATCGCGACGGCCTGACCCTGTTCGTCCTGGTCAAGATGGCCAAGTGATCCTTGGGCTGGTCAGGGGAGACTCTGGCCAGCCTCACCATTCTGCCGGGTGGCATATGCGCATTCTGATCGTTGAAGATGATGTCGAGGCGGCTGGGGCAATGGCGCGAGGCCTGTCCGAAGCCGGAATAGAGACTGTCCATGCCGCCGATGGGGTCCTTGGCCTTGCGGCGGCGCAGGCGGGCGGGTTCAACGTCCTCGTCATTGACCGCATGATGCCCGATATGGACGGCCTGACCTTGGTCGAGACCCTGCGCCGCGAGGGGGATCAGACTCCGGTTCTGTTCCTGTCGGCGCTGGGTGAGATCGATGATCGGGTCGCGGGCCTCAAGGCGGGCGGTGATGACTATCTGGTCAAGCCCTATGCCTTTGCAGAACTGTCAGCGCGGGTTGAGGCCCTAGCCCGGCGGCGTGAAACAGGCTCGGTCCAGACCATGATTAAGGTCGGTGATCTGGAGATGGATCTGATCGGTCGCATGGTTCACCGACAGGGCAAGGAGATCGATCTTCAGCCGCGCGAGTTCCAACTGCTGGAATATCTGATGCGCCATGCGGGCCAATCGGTGACCCGCACCATGCTGTTGGAGAAGGTCTGGGAATATCATTTCGATCCCCAGACCAATGTCATTGATGTGCATATTTCGCGTCTGCGGGCCAAGATCGATAAGGGCTTTGACCACCCCATGCTGCAAACCGTGCGCGGTGCAGGCTATCGGCTGGAGGCCTAAGGCTCGTGGCGATTGGCCTACCACGGGTCTTTCGCACGACCCCCTTTCGGTTGACCCTGCTGTTTCTGATGGTCTTCGCCGCGGCGGCCAGCATCTTTCTGGGCTATATCTATGTCGTCACGGCTGGGGAAGTGACGAGCCGCGCCGATCAGGCCATCACCCAAGAGATTCAGTCCCTAACCGGCGTCTATCGCCAAGGCGGGGTCAAGGCGTTGAACCGGTCGATGGTCGAGCGCGCCGTCGGGGATCGCCCCTTCCTCTATCTGCTTCGGGACAAGACCGGCCAAAAAATTACCGGAACCCTTGAAACTTCGCCGGTTGAACGGTTCACAGGCTCGCCCAAAAGCGTCAATTTCAAGGTCACGGACACCGATCCCGACGGCGCAGACGTGCGCCATTCGGCGAGAGGTCAGCAGGTTCAGCTTACAGGCGGCGAAACCCTCTTTGTTGGCTCAGATGTCAGTGGGGCCGAATCCTTTGTGCTCAAGATCCTGCGCGCCATCTGGGGCGCGGGGGCTCTGGTCATCCTGCTCGGCCTCGCGGGCGGGATCCTGATCAGCCGCAATGTCAATGAGACCATGGCAGGCCTCAACCGCGTGGTCATTGCGGTGCGGGGCGGCGATATTGCGGCGCGGGCCAAGCTGCGGGGCGTCAATGATGAGTTTGACGAGCTGGCTTCGGGTCTGAACGATATGCTCGATCGTTTGGAGCGATCCATGGGCGGCTTGCGCCATGTCGGTGACGCCATCGCCCATGATCTGCGCTCGCCCCTAAGCCGCCTTCGCGCGCGGCTGGAACTGGCCTTGATCGACGCAGAGGCGGGCAAGGGCAATGCTGAGGCCGCCTTGGGTCAGGCGCTAGAGGACGCGGATGGGGTGCTCGCCACCTTCAACGCGGTTTTGGCCATTACCCGCCTGCAGTCGGCCGTTGAGGCGCCCGATCAGGTCCGGTTTGATCCGGGCGACCTGGCCGCAGGAGTCGCAGAGCTCTATGAGCCCCTGTGCGAAGACAAGACCATTGAGTTCAAGCTGGAGGCTACACCCGCCTTGGCCGTGAGGGGCAATCGTGAATTTATCGCCCAAGCCTTGGCCAACATCCTCGACAATGCGGTGAAATATACGCCCAAGGGCGGTGCCGTGCGCCTGCGCGTCCGGCGCCGGGCCTCAGGCGAGGTGGAGTTTTCCGTGACCGACACCGGCCCCGGCGTGCCAGAACCGGACCGCCCCCGCGTGGTGCAAAGGTTCGTGCGTTTGGAAAATAGCCGTAGCCAGCCGGGGGCAGGTCTTGGCCTGTCGCTGGTCGCCGCTGTCGCCGAGGCCCATGGCGGACGGCTGGAGCTGGACGAGGGGCCCGGCACCCTCAATGGCAGCGGCCCGGGGCTTCGGGTCGCGCTAGTCCTGCCAAGGCCAAGCTAGGATCGCAACCTTCGCAGGCCCGCTTTACTGAATCCCGCCAAGGCCTTGCGTCATCGCCCTGTTTCCCTTAGAAGCACCGGTTCTTACAAGTCGCCTGGCCATTAGGCATGCCATGGCGGCTCTTAGTGCACCATCAGAGGACAGGGCTGTTAAAGGCCCTGCAGCAAAATGCCGAAGTTGAAGACCAAATCTGGCGTTAAAAAGCGCTTCAAGATCACTGCGACCGGCCGGATCAAGGCTGGCGTTGCGGGCAAGCGTCACCGCTTGATCAGCCACAACGCCAAATATATCCGCCAAAACCGCGGGACGAAGGTGATGTCGGACGCCGACACCAAAATCATCAAGCTGTTCATGCCCTACGCCTGACCGGCGCTTGTTCCTGCAATTTTAATTCAAGGTGATCTCATATGGCGCGCGTTAAACGGGGCGTAGTCTCCCACGCTAGACACAAAAAAGTTCTCGAGCAGGCTAAGGGTTTCTCTGGCCGCCGCAAAAATACCATCAAGACGGCTAAGGCCGCCGTCGACCGCGCTGGGCAATATGCCTATCGCGACCGTCGCAACAAGAAGCGCTCGTTCCGGGCCCTGTGGATTCAGCGTATCAACGCTGCTGCCCGTCTGGAAGGCTTCACCTACTCGCAATTCGTGCACGGTCTCGACCTAGCCGGCATCGAGATGGACCGTAAGGTTCTGTCCGACGTCGCCGCAGCCGATCCTGCAGCCTTTAAGGCCATTGCTGACAAGGTTCGTGCAGCCCTGGCCTAAGGCTTGTTGAGCTTACGCTCTTCCCATAGACCTTGACGGCGCGGGCGCTTATAGCCCCGCGCCGTTTGGTGTTTTACCCTACCTGAATAGGCGCTTCTTATGACTGACCTCGCGACCCTTGAAGCCGAGATCGTCTCGGCCGTCCAAGCATCGGCTGATCTGGCTGGGCTGGACGCTGTGCGCGTCAATGTTTTGGGCAAGTCGGGATCGATCTCGGCCCTGTTGAAGGGGCTCGGGTCTATGAGCCCAGATGAGCGCCGCGAGCAGGGGCCGTTGATCAATGGTCTGCGCGACCGCGTTCAGGCGGCGCTGGCTGAGCGCAAGACCGCGCTAGAAGCTGCTGCCCTTGACGCGCAACTGGCCGCTGAGCGCCTCGATCTGACCTTGCCCGCGCCGCCGCGCCGCCGGGGCAGCGTCCATCCGACCATGCAGGTCATGGATGAGATGACCGCTATCTTTGCCGAGATGGGCTTTGCCGTCGCCGATGGCCCCGACATTGAAGACGACTTCCATAACTTCACGGCCCTGAACTTCCCGCCCAAGCATCCGGCGCGCGAGACCCACGACACCTTCTTCTTCTCGCCGAACGAGGCGGGGGAGCGGATGTTGCTGCGCACCCATACGAGCCCGGTTCAGATCCGCACCATGGTCTCGCAGACCCCGCCGATCCGCATCATTGCGCCGGGCCGGACCTATCGCAAAGACAGTGACCAGACCCACACGCCGATGTTCCATCAGGTCGAGGGACTGGTCATCGACCGCAACATCCATATGGGTCACCTGAAGTGGACACTGGAGACCTTTGTTGGCCGGTTCTTTGAGACCAGTGACGTTGTCACCCGCTTCCGCCCCCATCACTTCCCCTTCACCGAGCCTTCCGCCGAGTTGGATGTTCAGTGCGACCGGACCGGCGGTGAGCTGAAGGTGGGCCAAGGGTCAAGCTGGCTTGAGGTTCTGGGCTGCGGAATGGTCCACCCGAATGTGATCAAGAACTGCGGCCTTGATCCGGATGAATGGCAGGGCTTTGCCTTTGGCATGGGCGTCGACCGTCTGGCCATGTTGAAATATGGCGTGCCGGACCTGCGTGACATGTTCGCCAGCGATGTGCGCTGGTTGGCCCACTACGGCTTTAGCCCCTTCGCGGCGCCCAGCGCGGCGGGTGGTTTGAGCTAGCGACAAAAGACCCCCTCCGTCGCTTTGCGACACCTCCCCCAGAGGGGGAGGATCTAAAATCTAAATCTTCCCCCTTTGGGGGAAGTCCCGGCAAGGCCGGGGAAGGGGGTCTGGTCCCCCGGCCCCGCTGGCAAGTTTGAGATGAGAAGATGAAATTCACCCTGTCCTGGCTCAAGCAGCACCTGGAAACCACGGCGAGCGCGCAAGAGATTGTTGACGCCATGACCATGGCGGGCCTCGAGGTCGAGCATGTCGAAAATCCAGCCCAAAAGCTGGCGGCCTTTACCGTCGCGCGTATCGTCAGTGCTGAGCAGCATCCCAATGCTGACCGGCTGCGGGTCTGTCAGGTCGACACCGTCGATGGCCGCAAGGAGATCGTCTGCGGCGCGCCCAATGCCAGAGCGGGTCTGACCACCATCTATGCCCCCATCGGTGCCTATGTGCCGGGCCTCGGCGTGACCTTGGTGGAAAAGCCGGTTCGAGGCGTGGTCTCCAACGGCATGCTCTGTTCGGCGGCGGAGCTGGAAACGGCTGAAGAGTCTGACGGCATTATGGAACTTTCCGGCGATCTGGCCGCCGGTACGCCGGTGGCTGAGGCTTTGGGCCTCGAAGCCGTCATTGATTTTGAGGTCACCCCCAATCGCCCCGACTGGCTTGGCGTGGCAGGCATTGCCCGCGATCTGGCCGCCACGGGCATTGGCACCTTGAAGGACCTTAGTGTCGCCAAGGTCCCCGGCACCTTCCCCTGCCCAATCCAGATTAGCCTGACCGCCCCGCAGGCCTGCCCCCTGTTCGCGGGCCGGGTGATCAAGGGCGTCAAGAACGGACCTTCGCCAGAGTGGCTGCAGGCCAAGCTGAAGTCGGTGGGACTGCGTTCGATCAATGCGCTGGTCGATGTCACCAACCTTTTGTCTTACGACCGCGCCCGCCCGCTCCACGTCTATGATGTCGACAAGCTGACCGGCAAGATGATCGAGGCCCGTATGGGCATAGCGGGCGAAAGCCTAGAGGCGCTGGATAGCAAGACCTACGCCCTGACCCCGGATATGTGCGTTATTGCCGATGCCTCCGGCCCCCTGGGCCTTGGCGGCGTGATGGGCGGCGAGAGCACAGGCTGTTCGGATGAGACCACCAGCGTCTTCATCGAAAGCGCCTGGTTTGATCCCCTGATCACGGCTCAGACAGGCCGGGCCACCGGGATCTCTTCGGACGCGCAATATCGTTTTGCCCGCACGGTCGATACCGGCTTTGTCGTGCCCGGGCTGGAGTTGGCCACCAAGCTAATCCTAGAGCTTTGCGGCGGTGAGGCGTCGGACATCTTGGTTGCCGGTGAGGCTCCCGCAGCGCCCGGTGCCATCACCTTTGATCCAGACTATGTGCAGCGCCTGTCAGGCCTGTCCGTGACCCGCGAGCGGACCTTCGAGATCCTGTCCCACCTCGGTTTTGCTATCGAGGGGACGGACGGCACGGTTCAGGTCACGCCGCCTAGCTGGCGGCGCGATGTCGAGGGCAAGGCTGATCTGGTCGAGGAGGTGGCCCGAATTGTAGGCTACGGCGCCTTGCCGTCCACACCCTTGCCGCCGGTCATCAGCGCGGCGAGCGGTATCCTCACTGTTGGCCAAAATCGCGCCCGGATGGGGCGTCGGGCTATGGCGGCCTTGGGCTATGCCGAGGCTCTGACCTGGTCCTTCACCGCTCGCAAGACGGCCAGCCTGTTTGGCGGTGGTGATGAGGCTGTGGTCCTATCCAATCCGATTGCGTCGGATCTGGACTGTATGCGTCCCTCGATCCTGCCCAATCTGATCGAGGCGGCGGGCCGTAATGCCAAGCGCGGCTTTGCCGATGTGGCCCTGTTCGAGGTCGGCCCCGTCTTTGCCGGGGATCGGCCCAAGGATCAGCGCACCGCTATCACCGGCCTGATCGCGCCCCATGCCCCCCGCCGTTGGGATCAGGGCGCGGCGGAAGATGTCTTTACGGTCAAGAGCGACCTGATGGCCCTCTTGGACGAGCTGGGAGCGCCAACAGCCTCGCTTCAGACCGCGCAGGGCAGCAATTCGCCCTGGTGGCATCCGGGCCGCTCAGCGCGCCTCCAGCTTGGCCCCAAGGCCGTGGTCGCAGAGTTCGGAGCGCTGCATCCCAGCGTCCTGAAGGCGCTCGATGTTGATGGGCCGGTCTATGGCTTCGAGCTCTGGCTCGATGCGGTGCCGGAACCCAAGCGCAAGGGCAAGTCCAAGCCCGGCTATGAGGCCTCCAGCCTGATGCCGCTCAGCCGCGACTATGCCTTCATTGTCGAGCAAGACAAGGCCGCCGGTGATCTGATCAAGGCGGTGTTGGGCGCAGACAAGGCGCTGATCGCCAGTGCCCGCGTCTTCGACGTCTATCAAGGCCAAGGCGTTGCCGCAGGATCCAAGTCTGTGGCCCTCGAGGTCACGATCCAGCCGAAGGACCAGACCCTGACCGAGGCCGATATCGAGGCCCTATCGGCCAAGATCATTGCCGCGGTAAAAAAAACGGGCGGAACCCTACGCGGCTAGGACCGGTTAAGGGGCGGGCGGCGGGGGACCTCTGTAAT
>Ga0214921_10006799_pt1 | contig 15477 bp, 13 predicted proteins | sample LL1505_MetaG_FD_177992 | JGI IMG/M metagenome (GOLD analysis project Ga0214921, IMG submission 177992) | Freshwater microbial communities from Lake Lanier, Atlanta, Georgia, United States - LL-1505 | ecosystem: Environmental > Aquatic > Freshwater > Lake | place: USA: Georgia | collected...
CTCTGGAATGGCTACAACATTAATGTTGGTAACCCTCATGCGGTTGTATTTGTAGATGATATTGAGCAAGTGGGAACGTTAGATGACGCACCGATCGTTCGCCCAAAAGACACATATCCTGAAGGTGTGAACGTGGAGTTTGTTCAAATAACAGGTGATCACGAAGTTTCGATGCGTGTATTTGAAAGAGGAAGTGGTGAGACCCGCTCATGTGGAACAGGAACCTGTGCCGTTGCATTTGCAGCGGCCCTTCACACAAAAGATCGTCTGCCATCTCACTGGATCATTAATCCTCCAGGAGGACGCCTAGAAGTCTCTATTGATGGACATTCCAACGCCACATTGATCGGACCCGCAGTTCTAGTCAAAGATGTTGATATTTCGGAGTTCCTACTTGCCTGATAAAGAGTTTGAAGATGAGTTTGAGGCTTTGCTTGCCGAAAGCGCGCGCGTTGCAGCTGAATACGACGCCAGTGATGAGGATGAGTTAGTAGATCCAACGCAAGAGCTTTCAGAGCGTCATTCATTAAGACGTGTGAAAGGTTTTTCTACACAACTTCAAGATATTACTGAGGTTGAAAACCGTGAGTTACAACTTGAAAAAGTTGTATTAGTTGGCGTTTGGACTGAGGGAACCTCGGAGATGGCTGAGAATTCTTTAGCTGAACTTAAAGCTTTAGCTGAAACAGCAGGCTCTGAAGTGATGGAAGGAATTATTCAGCGCCGAGATAAACCAGATCCAGCTACATACATTGGTTCAGGAAAAGTTGCCGAGCTCAAGCAGATTGTCGTTGCAACTGGTGCTGACACAGTAATTTGTGATGGAGAACTCTCACCGTCACAGTTGCGCCAACTAGAAGAGAAGATCAAAGTAAAAGTTGTTGATAGAACTGCATTGATTTTAGATATCTTCGCTCAGCACGCAAAGAGTAAAGAAGGCAAAGCCCAGGTCGAGCTGGCACAGATTGCATATCTTTTGCCACGCCTTCGTGGTTGGGGAGATTCACTCTCACGCCAGGCAGGTGGACGTGCTGCAGGTGGTGCCGGTATTGGTGGACGTGGTCCGGGTGAGACAAAGATTGAAACAGATCGACGCAAAATTCGCGACAAGATGGCAAAGCTTCGCAAAGAGATTGCCGAGATGAAAATCTCGCGTGATACTAAACGACAAGAGCGCCGCCGCTTCAATATTCCTTCAGTTGCAATTGCTGGATATACCAATGCTGGTAAGTCATCGCTGCTCAATCGCTTAACAGATGCTGGGGTTCTTGTTGAGAACGCACTCTTTGCTACTTTGGATCCAACTGTGCGCAAATCTCAAACCAGTGATGGTCGCGTTTACACCTTAAGTGACACTGTGGGATTTGTCCGCCATCTACCTCACCAACTCATTGATGCATTCAAATCAACGCTAGAAGAAGTCTCTGGCTCCGATGTCATTGTCCATGTTGTTGATGGATCACACCCAGATCCATTTGAACAGATTCGTGCGGTGCGAGAAGTTATTGCTGAAATTGGTGGGGGAGATATCCCTGAAATTATTGCAATTAACAAAGTTGATATTGCAAAACCTGAAGTGATTATGGAGATTTTAAGAAAAGAACCCAACAGTTATGCATTTTCGGTAAGAACCGGCTTTGGAGTTGAAGGCCTGGTTTATGCAATTGAACGTTCATTGCCACGGCCATCAGTTGAGATCAATGCAATCATCCCTTACGACCGTGGTGACTTGGTGCATGAGATTCATGAGCGCGGAGAAATCTTCTCTGAGGAGTATGTAGAGGCTGGCACTTCTATTCATGGCCGGGTCGATGGAACTCTGGCTGCTGCGATAGAAAAGGTGCAAGTGAGGGGGGAATAACCCCGACACGCCGTGCGTTATAGCAACAGTAAAGGCTGATGTGCGCCATGATGCGCCCGCAGGAACTAGTCAAGTATGGAATCGAGGTGAGAGCAGTGGCAACAGATTACGACACACCCAGAAAAACCGATGAAGAACTACATGAAGAATCGTTAGAAGAATTAAAAGCTAAACGTGTCGATGCTCAATCCGGCCAGATCGATGTTGATGAAGCAGAAGCTGCTGAAAGTCTAGAACTACCTGGTGCAGATTTATCAGGTGAAGAATTAGCGGTTCGAGTGGTACCAAAGCAAGTTGATGAATTCACATGTTCACGTTGTTTTCTTGTTCATCACATCACACAACTTGCCAAAGGCGAAGGCGCCAAAGCTGTTTGTAAAGAGTGTAATTAATTACCTTTTAAAGCTTGAGCCAGTTGATTCGCCTTATTACTTGTAATTAACCAATAAGGCGTTTCATCTCGTTTATCAGTCAACTCCACTTTCACACCAGTTGATGACCAAAATCTAATTCCAAGGTATGCCATTGGGTTAGCATCACGAGATCTGAGATTTTTCATCGCGCCACTATCTAATTCAGTTACCTCGCCTATATATTTCAACTCAATATGGGCGCGGCCAACCATGAGCTCGCTCTGGGTTAGCTCAATTATCAATCGTGTGCGGATGGCAATTAAAACTAATAGGGCGCTGAGCACAATGAGGCTGATCACTGCAGCAGAGTTGCCTAGAGCTGCCCACACGGAGAGAACAAATGAGAGAAAAAAGAAGTAAATCAGTGTAAGTAGCCAGAGTGGCATACGGATCACTTCGCGGTATCGCATAGGTCATACGCTATCGGATAGTCTTTGCTTCATGAGCCGTATCGCATCGACTGTTCCACCTGAGGGTGCGATTATTCCGGAGCGACATCCAAAAGCTCCACCTGTTGGCTCAAAGATTCCTTCACACTTTGGTCACTGCTTTGGTTGCGGAGAACTTCATCCCACCGGATTACATCTTGTTGCATATGCCGGTGAAGGCGCAGACATCACTGCGCAGTTCACTGTCACAGAAAATCATCAAGGAGCACCTGGCTTGGCACATGGTGGATTACTTTCATTAGCCTTTGATGAAGCACTAGGAAAATTGATGTGGTTACTACGCGCACCTGCTGTCACAGCGCGTCTAGAAACAGATTTCTTAAAGCCTGTTCCAATGGGTTCCACTCTTCACATCACAGCAAAAATTACTGGGCAAGTAAATCGCAAGGTTTATTCATCGGCTGATGGCCGCTTAAATACACCAGATGGTCCTCTTGCAGTTCGGGCAGCAGCTCTATTTGTCATTGTTCCTATGGATCATTTCCTTAATAACGCACCTAAGGAGTACCTGGACCATATTTCTAAGAGTCCTGAAATCCTTGCTTTTGTTGATCCTGATTTTGAGATCAATCCGTAAATGAGTCAACTTAAGGTTTTAATCAAGCGATTAGATTCCTCGGTCCCGCTTCCTACATATGCAAAAGGTGGCGATGCTGGAGCTGATTTAGTGACAACGAAGGATTTCACTTTAGCTCCGGGGGAGCGGGCATTAATACCAACTGGAATATCAATTGCACTTCCTGATGGTTATGTTGCGCTGGTTCATCCTCGATCAGGTTTAGCAATTAAGCATGGAGTCACATTAGTAAATACCCCTGGAACTATTGATGCGGGATATCGTGGAGAAATCGCTTGTATTCTAATTAATCATGATTCCAAGGAATCAATCTCATTTAAAAAGGGTGATCGCATCGCTCAATTGGTAATTCAACAAGTTGAAAAGGCAGAATTTATTGAAGTGGAAGAACTACCTGGCTCAGGCCGAGGTAGCGGTGGCTTTGGATCAACAGGTGTTGCATGAGCGAGCACAATCAAGACAAAGAGACTGTTCTTAAAGCACTGGGTGGAAAGAAAGGTCTGATTGATTCTGGTCTTCCTGCAGTTATCTTCCTTGTCACCTTCAATCTTAGAAATAATTTACGAGAAGCAATTATTGCCGCGTTAAGCCTTTCAATAGTCTTGGCAATTTTTCGTTTGGTGAAAAAAGACACCATTCAGCACTCCATCTCAGGAATATTGGGTGTTTTAATCTGTGCTTACTTCGCTAACCGCTCAGGTAACGCCTCTGATTTTTATATTCCGAAATTGCTAACGAATCTGGCTTATGGCACTGCATATCTAGTCGCAAATTTGGTGGGTTGGCCATTAATGGGAATCGTCTTAGGGCCATTGCTAGGTGAAAACTTTGAATGGCGAAAGAATCCAGAGCGCAAGAAGATGTATATCAAGGCAAGCTGGATTTGGGTTGCAATGTTCTTCTCACGAATTGCTGTCCAGTACCCGATCTATCGCAGCGGTAATGTGAACTTGCTTGGCACAGTGAACTTAGCCATGGGCTATCCACTATTTTTCGCTGCTGCTTACGGAAGTTGGTTAGTTATTAAAACCGCTCCGCCTGTAATTAAATCTAGCTAGTAATAAAGCAGGATTTAATGCGTGCTTCAGCATCTGATGAAGCCACAAATAGAAGCTCATCTCCAGCTGCAAATACATCGTGAGCCTTTGCAGTAATCACACGGCCGTCACGAACAATGGCAGCAAGGGCCGCATCTTCTGGAAGTTCGATCTCTTCAACAGTCTTTCCAATACAAGATGAGCCATCAGGCAAAGTTAATTCAACAAGATTTGCCTGACCCTTTTTAAATGAGAATAAGCGAACAACATCTCCAACACTTACAGCCTCTTCAACCAGGGCTGCAATGATGCGGGGAGTCGATACAGCGACATCTACGCCCCAAGAAGAGTCGAAGAGCCATTCATTCTTAGGGTGATTAATTCGAGCAACAACACGTGGCACGCCATACTCAGTTTTACCAAGCAAAGATGTCACTAAATTTGCTTTGTCATCGCCTGTGGCCGCTACCAATACTTGGCATGTGTTGAGATGGGCGTTATCTAGAGATGCAATTTCACAAGCATCAGCCATCAACCACTCGGCATCTGGAACACTTTCAAGTTTAAGAGCTTTTGGATCTTTATCGATGAGTAAAACTTGGTGTCCGTTATCTAGAAGTTCTCGCGCAATGGCTCGACCAACATTTCCTGCCCCAGCGATTGCAACTCTCATTGGCGCTCTCCATCTGGTGAATTAGCAAGGATTGCTTCAGTCTTGGCAATATCTTCATCGCCCACCATTACGTGGATCAAATCGCCTTCTTGCAAAACTGTGTGATTATCTGGGATAAGGCCAACTCCAAGGCGTGTTATGAATGCTACGCGTGCTGGGGTGAGCTCATCGATGAGAAGAATCTGGCGTCCATACCAATCATTGTGTGGGTGCATCTCGCACAGTTGCACAGTTCCGCTGGCATCGCGCCACTCAGAACGTGAACCCTCTGGAAGCAATCTGCGCAGAATCTGATCTGTTCCCCAAAGAACTGTTGCAACAGTTGGAATGCCTAAGCGCTGATAAATTTCAGCACGGCCTGGATCATAAATACGAGCTACAACGTTTTGAACTCCATAAGTTTCGCGAGCAACACGTGCAGCCAAGATATTTGAGTTATCGCCATTGCTAACTGCTGCAAATGCATCAGCATCTTGAATTCCAGCTTCACGTAAAACATCACGGTCAAATCCAACGCCCGTGACGGTCTTTCCTTTGAAGTTTGGACCTAAGCGGCGAAACGCCTCACGTGCTTGGTCAATAACAGCAACGGTGTGGCCAGCGGCTTCAAGATCAGTGGCCAATGAGGAACCGACTCGACCGCATCCCATGATGACTACGTGCATATGTATTAACTTACACCCATAAGGTTAGTTCCGTGGCATCAACTATGAAAAGAACCCTTGTGGTCGGCGAAGTTATCGAGGTAGCAATCGAAAAGGTTGCCCACGGCGGCCATTTTATTGCCCGCCACGAAGGCTGCGTAATTTTCGTGCGCCATGCGATTCCTGGCGAAAAGTGCCGAATCGAAATCACTTCGGTCGGTAGCTCATTTAACCGCGCAGATGTAATTGAAGTTATCGAAGCATCTAAAGACCGAGTTGTTGCACCATGTGAATACTCCCACCGTCAAGGCTGTGGAGGTTGTGATTTTCAGCATGTAAGTATTGCGCGCCAACGTAGCTTGAAAGCTGATGTTATAACTGAACAATTTGCTCGCATTGCAAAGATGGACATTTCAGTTGAAGTTGAAAGCGTTGGAGCAGAGTTTGGTTGGAGATCTCGAATTAATGCCACAACCGATAGAAATGGCAATCTCGGTTTCATTGGCACTAGAAGTCACACAGTAATTCCTGTGAAAAATTGTTTGGTAGCAGCAAAAGAGATTGGCTTTTCCGAATTAGCCACTCGCTCATGGAAAGGGGATATGCGGGTAGAGATTGCTGCATCAAATACAGGTGAGCGCTCAATCTCCCTTATGCCAACTCGCGGAGAAACTAAGTCACGGTTGAGCGAAGGTCCAGCGGTTCTGCATGAAAAAGTATTAGAGAAAACTTTAGAGGTCAGCAACAATTCTTTTTGGCAGGGACATGTCACCGCTCCTGATCTATTGAGTGAGGTAGTGAAAGATTTTGCTGGCGTGAAGAGCGCAGACCATGTTTTGGATCTATATGGGGGAGTTGGACTTTTTGCCGCAGGCCTAATCGAGGGCATTGGCTCGGAAGGAAGAATTGAGTTGATTGAGGGAAGCAAAAGTGCAACTTCTGATGCTTCACGAAATTTTGTAGAGAATTCAAATGTCAAAGTTATTACTGGTGATGTTGCAACACATCTTCCAAGGATTAATTCTGCAGATGTAGTGGTCCTTGACCCACCTCGAGATGGTGCTGGAAAAATTGTGGTCAGCGAAATTTCTAGGCTTAAGCCTCGGAGAATTGTCTACGTGGCATGTGATCCGGCGGCATTAGCGCGTGATACTGGTTACTTTTTAGAGCGGGGATATTCACTCGTAAAATTGCGGGCTTTTGATCTCTTTCCAATGACACATCACATCGAATGTGTTGCACTGTTTGAGCCGGCTAAGGTATCTTGACGCTCAAGTAAGCGAAGATTTATTAGGGGAGATGATGAGTAAGAACTCTTTCAACGCAAAGAAGAACCTAGAAGTTGCGGGTAAGAGTTATGAGATTTTCGACATCTCCAACATCGAGGGAGCATCCAGCCTTCCATTCTCACTCAAGGTCCTTTTAGAGAATCTGCTTCGAACAGAAGATGGCGCCAACATCACCGCCGATCACATCAAGGCCTTAGCTAATTGGAAGCCTGCTTCAGAGCCTGATACTGAAATTCAATTCACGCCTGCTCGTGTGGTCATGCAGGACTTCACCGGAGTTCCTTGCATTGTCGATCTTGCAACAATGCGTGAGGCCATTGTTGATCTTGGTGGAGATCCTTCAAAGGTAAATCCGCTTGCTCCAGCTGAATTAGTAATTGATCACTCAGTTATTGCAGATGTCTTTGGTACAAAAGATTCTTTTGAGAAAAATACTGACATTGAATATGAGCGCAATCAAGAGCGCTATCGCTTCCTACGTTGGGGACAAACCGCATTTGATGAGTTCAAAGTTGTGCCACCTGGAACCGGAATTGTTCACCAAGTAAATATTGAGTATTTAGCCCGCGTAGTTATGACGCGCACGGTGGGTGGAGTGCTACGTGCTTATCCAGACACCGTCGTTGGAACTGATTCACACACAACCATGGTCAATGGATTAGGAGTTCTAGGTTGGGGTGTTGGAGGAATTGAGGCAGAAGCAGCACTTCTTGGCCAGCCGGTTTCAATGCTCATCCCACGCGTAGTTGGATTCAAGCTAACTGGTCAACTCCCACTTGGTACAACTGCAACAGATATGGCTTTGACCATCACTGAAATCTTGCGCAAGCATGGAGTTGTTGGAAAATTCGTTGAGTTCTACGGCCCAGGTGTTGTCTCTGTTCCAATGGCTAATCGCACAACGATTGGAAACATGAGCCCTGAATATGGTTCAACCTGCGCAATTTTCCCTATCGATGAAGAAGCTTTGCGTTACTTACGCCTAACGGGTCGAAGTGATGAGCAAGTTGCATTGGTAGAACAATATGCAAAGAAGCAAGGGTTGTGGCATGACCCTTCAGTAGAGCCACGTTTTTCTGAGCATGTTGAACTAGACCTATCAACTGTTGTGCCATCAATTGCTGGTCCTAAGCGTCCGCAAGATCGAATCTCATTAAGTGATTCAAAACTAGCTTTTGAAAAGATTTTGCCTACTTACTTCACTGACAAGACATCTAGAGAAGAAGTAAAAGCCGGTTCTACTCGCGTGAAAAATGGCGATGTTGTTATTGCATCAATTACATCGTGCACCAACACTTCTAATCCTTCAGTCATGATTGGTGCAGCTCTTCTAGCTAAGAAGGCCGTTGAAAAGGGCTTGAAATCAAAGCCGTGGGTGAAGACAACTCTTGCTCCAGGATCCAAAGTAGTAACTGATTACTATGATCGCGCAGATTTAACTCAATACATGCAAGCTTTGGGCTTCCACCTAGTTGGTTATGGATGTGTGACTTGTATTGGTAACTCAGGCCCGCTCCCAATTGAAATAAGCAAGGCTGTAAATGATTCAGATTTAGCTGTAACAGCGGTTCTTTCTGGTAACCGAAACTTTGAAGGCCGCATTAGCCCTGATGTGAAGATGAACTACTTAGCCTCACCTCCATTAGTTGTTGCCTATGCCATCGCAGGAACTATGGATCATGACTTTGAAAAGGATTCCCTTGGGCAGGATCAAAACGGCAAAGATGTCTTCTTGGCTGATATTTGGCCAACACCTGCGGAAATTCAATCAGTTATTGATTCTTCAATTTCTTCAGCTATGTTCACAAAAGATTATGCATCTGTCTTTGATGGCGATCATCGCTGGAAGTCTTTGGCAACCCCAGTAGGTAAAGTTTTTGAATGGGATGCCAAGTCAACCTATGTTAGAAAACCTCCCTACTTTGATGGAATGCCAAAAGAGCCAACTCCTGTTGTAGATATCTCTGGAGCACGGGTCTTGGCAGTTCTTGGAGATTCAGTAACAACTGATCACATCTCACCTGCGGGAAATATTAAGGCAGATTCACCTGCAGGTAAATACTTGGCAGAGCACGGAATTGATCGTAAAGATTTCAACTCCTATGGTTCTCGCCGTGGAAATCATGAAGTAATGATTCGTGGAACTTTCGCCAACATCCGCCTAAAGAATTTATTGCTAGATGGCGTTGAAGGCGGCTTCACTCGTAACTTTGCAACAGATGGAACGCAATCGACAATTTATGAGGCATCAGTTGCTTATCAAAGCGCGGGAACACCTCTGGTAATTCTGGCAGGTAAGGAATATGGCTCTGGTTCATCACGTGACTGGGCTGCAAAGGGAACTGCATTGCTTGGCGTACGAGCAGTAATCGCTGAAAGTTTTGAACGTATTCACCGTTCCAACTTGATTGGAATGGGAGTGCTACCTCTTCAATTCAAGAATGGTGAAAGTGCTCAATCACTTGGCCTTACTGGCGAAGAAGTATTTTCCATTAGTGGAATCACTGCACTCAATACCGGGGGAGTTCCTAAAGAACTGACCGTCACTGCGGGAGGAAAGAGCTTTGTTGCCACCGTGCGCATAGATACTCCAGGAGAAGCCGACTACTACCGCCACGGTGGAATCATGCAGTACGTTCTTCGCTCGCTCTTAAACGCATAAGCATCTAAACTTAACCCCATGTTGAGCCAGATTAACTCCCCAGCCGATTTGGCTGCGCTCTCTCACGAGGATCTCATTGAACTCAGTGAAGAGATCCGCGGACTGCTCATCGAAAAAGTCTCGAAGACTGGTGGTCACTTAGGCCCGAACTTAGGTGTTGTTGAACTTACAGTTGCGATCCACAGGGTCTTTGAATCACCTAAAGATGTCATTGTCTTTGATACAGGCCATCAATCCTATGTTCATAAGATGTTAACTGGTCGTGGTGGAGCTTTTGATACTTTGCGTCAACGAGGTGGAATTTCTGGATATCCCAATCGCAGAGAAAGTGAACACGATGTAATCGAGAATTCACATGCATCAACTGCACTCTCATGGGGCGATGGAATTTCTAGAGGATTTTCACTACAAGGTGCCAATGATCGCCATGTAGTTGTTGTGGTCGGAGATGGCGCCCTTACAGGTGGCATGTCATGGGAGGCTTTAAATAATATTGCCCCTGAACAAAAGAGAAATTTAGTTATTGTCGTTAACGACAATGAGCGTTCTTATTCGCCAACTATTGGTGGAGTGGCAACATATCTTTCAACTCTGCGTGTCACAAGCGGATATGAGAAGTTCCTTGATTGGGGCAAAGAGGTTCTGCATAAAACTCCAGTTGTTGGAATGCCTATTTATGAGACTTTGCATGGAATGAAAAAGGGAATTAAAGACATTGTTGCACCGCAAGGCATGTTTGAAGATTTGGGACTTAAATATCTAGGTCCAATCGATGGACATGACATTGCTGCTATGGAGCGGGCTTTGCACCAAGCCAAAGAGTATGGCGCTCCAATTTTGGTCCATGCCATTACCGAAAAGGGTAAGGGTCACAAGCCAGCTGTTGCAGATGAAGCAGAAAAGTTCCATGCAGTTGGCGTCATTGATCCTGAATCAGGGGAGCCGCTAGCTAAGAGTGGAACTTCTTGGACCAAGGTATTTGCCCAAGAGTTAGTTGAAATTGGAAAAACACGCAAAGACATCGTGGCAATTACTGCTGCAATGCTTGGACCAACTGGCCTAGATCAATTTCAAGCTGCATATCCAGAGCGCACGATTGATGTGGGAATCGCTGAGCAACATGCGGTAACGAGCGCAGCAGGTTTAGCTTTCACAGGCCTACATCCAGTTGTGGCTGTGTATTCAACTTTTCTTAACCGTGCATTTGATCAATTGCTTCTAGATGTTGCCCTGCATAAGGCCGGAGTTACTTTTGTTCTAGATCGTTCAGGTGTAACAGGTGATGATGGACCGTCTCACCACGGTATTTGGGACCTGGCGTTAACTGGAATTGTTCCAACTATGCATGTTGCGGCCCCTAGAGACGGTGCACGTCTTAAGGAACTATTGCGCGAGGCCGTTGAAATTAGCAATGCGCCATCAATGGTGCGCTTTCCAAAGGGTGCGGTTCAAGAAGATATCCCTGCATTCGAGCGCCGTGATGGGATAGATGTCCTCTATCGCGGAGAAAGTGCGGATGTGTTGATGATTAGCGTTGGAGCGATGGCTGCAATTGCAGTTGAAGCAGCTTCATCTGCTTACCGCGAAGGTGTTGGAGTTACAGTCATTGATCCACGTTGGGTCAAACCATTGCCAGAATCATTAGTACGTATGGCAGAGCGATACAAGAGTGTTGTTGTCCTAGAAGATGGAATTAGACATGCCGGCATTGGAAGTTCTATCTCTGAAATGTTTAGAGATTCAGGAGTACTGATCCCACTTCACTCCATAGGTGTTCCACTTGAGTTTATTGAACACTCAAAGCGTGGTGAAATTATGAGCGATATTGGAATTACAGCTCAAAACATTTCACGCAGCGTTGTTGAATGGAGCAGCACTCTTAAGGAAGAGATGCAATTCCCTTCGGATGAAAACGCTGACCGCAAGCAGCCTCGCTAATTCCTTCTCGGTCTAAGTAAGGCAAGATTCCACCCAAGTGCATTGGCCATCCAGCGCCCATCAACATGCAGAGATCAATTTCAGCAGCGGTTGAAACAACACCTTCATCAAGCATCATTCGCGCTTCAACAGCTAAAGCTGTCAGTGCACGGCTACGAACTTGCTCCGCAGTTGATGGTGAATCACCTTTGTGGATGAGTGCAACAGCTGCAGGGTTTGCACCAAAGCTCCCATCTTCATTTTTAACATAGAAGTTTCGAACACCTTGCTTAACCATTGCCGCCATAGTTGGTGAAATACGGTAGCGCTCACCAAGATTTGCATGCAAAGTCTCTGACACGTGTAGGGCTACTCCAGGACCAACTAGATCTAGAAGTTGGAATGGTGACATTGGGAAACCAATTGCGCGCATTGCATTATCGGCAACCTCTGGTGAAGTTCCCTCATCAACTGCATCGGTGATTTCGCCCATGAAGCGAGTTAGCAAGCGGTTAACAACAAAACCAGGCGCATCTTTACAGATGATCATGGTCTTCTTTAGTTCCTTACCCACAGAGATAGCTGTTGCAGTGGTTGCATCATCTGTCTTGCTTGTTCGTGCCACCTCTAATAGCGGCATGATTGCAACTGGATTAAAGAAGTGGAACCCAACAACTCGCTCTGGATTTTTAAGGCCTTCGCTCATACGTTCAACTGATAGTGATGAAGTATTTGTGGCTAGAACACACTCTGGTGAAACGATGGTTTCAAGCTTCTTAAAGAGTTCTTGCTTGAGTGAGAGTTCCTCAAAAATCGCTTCAATGATGAAATCACAGCCCGCAAAAGTATTTTGGTCAGATGAGCCTGAAATCAGTAAAGCTAAACGAGCTGCAGACTCTGCGCTCATACGCTTCTTCTCAACTAGCTTTGCTAATTCATTCTTAACCCAGGCCACACCTTTATCAGCACGTTCTTGATCAATATCTGTCATGACGATTGGGCATTTCAAATTACGAAGTAGTAACAGTGCTAGCTGCGAAGCCATAAGTCCGGCGCCAACAACACCCACTTTGCCCACCTTGCGAGCCAGAGCTGGCTTTGGAGCACCTTCTACTTTCTTGCGCTTCTTTTGAATAACATTAAAGGCATAGAGAGAAGCACGTAGGGGATCACTCATTGTTAAATCTGCCAACGCTAGATCCTCAGCATCAAAGCCTTGACCTAAAGTATTGCTCTTTGCTGCAGCAATAAGTTCAAGTGCTTTCATCGGAGATGCTATTTCAGCTCCGCCATATTTTTTAAGTGCTGCAGCTTTTCCAGTAGCAAGTGCGCTTTCCCATGCAGGGTCTTGGCTGTAGTCCTTGCGCTCGATTTTAGTTGCACCATTTAGAACGCTAGCTGCAAATGCAATTGAACGCTCTAGGAAATCAGATGGCTCATACACGGCATCCACAACGCCAAGCCCCAGAGCATCTTTGGCTTTCATCATGGTGTTGTTGTTAAGTGCGTTCAACATAATTACTTGCACTGCGCGCTCTGGGCCAATGAGCTTAGGCAAAATAGTTGCACCACCCCAACCTGGAACCAATCCAAGGAAGACTTCAGGCAAACCAGTAAAGGCAGTAGAGGCAAGGGTGCGGTAATGGCAATGCAAACCAACTTCAAGGCCACCACCAAGTGCTAGACCGTTAATGAAAGCAAAAGTAGGAATCTTTGATTCACCTAAACGGCGGAAAACATCATGCCCTAATTTTCCTATGCCCAGTGATTGCTCACGATCAGTTATAAAGGAGAGAGCAGATAGATCTGCGCCTGCTGCAAAGATGAATGGCTTTCCTGTTATTGCAATCGCTACTGGCTTGCTAGCAATGGCTGCAGTTATCGCTGCATCTAATGCAAGAAGTGATTGTGGCCCGAAAGTATTAGGGCGGTTGTGATCAAGAGTGTTATCTAGAGTAATAAGCGCCAAGACACCTTTAGCGCCAAAGGCGCTTAAATTAACTTCTCTTACTAACGCTTGTGTGATCACCTCTTCAGGTGCACCTTCTGGAAGTTTTATATCTACGCTCATTTATTTCACCTGACCATTAAAGTGTGGGTTTTCCCAAATAACTGATCCGCCCATACCAAGACCGATGCACATAGTTGTTAAGCCATAGCGCACCTCTGGGTGGTCTTCAAAAGATCGAGCCAAGTTGAGCATGAGGCGAACACCAGAAGAAGCAAGTGGATGTCCAACAGCAATAGCACCGCCAAATGGATTAACTCGGGCGTCATCATCTGCAATTCCAAAGTGCTCAAGAAAAGCTAATACCTGCACGGCAAAAGCCTCATTGATTTCAAAGAGTCCAATATCTTCAATGCTAAGCCCTGCTTGCTTGAGCGCTTTAATAGTTGAAGGAACTGGACCAAAGCCCATTACTTCAGGTTCCACTCCAGCAAATGCGTATGTTACTAATCGCGCCTTAATGCTCAGACCTAGCTCTTTGGCTTTATCTTCACTAGCAAGTAGAGCTGCAGTTGCGCCATCGTTGAGACCAGATGAGTTTCCAGCAGTGACACGACCAGCTGGTCTAAATGGAGTTTTTAATCCAGCTAGACCTTCCATAGTTGTTGTTGGGCGAGGCGCCTCATCAACTGTTGCAATTGTCCAACCCAATTCAGCACTTCGCGCTGCCATAGGAATGAGATCTCGCTGAATCAAACCAGCTTCATATGCCTTAGTTGTTTTGATTTGTGAGTTAAGTGCGTATCTATCTGCGCGCTCTTTTGTAATAGTGGGGAAGCGATCATGGAGTCTTTCAGCCGTCGAACCCATTGCAAGAGCATCTTGCTCAACAATCTTTTCAGCTAAATAGCGAGGATTAGGATCCATGAGTTCGCCCATCGGATGATTTCCCATATGTTCGACGCCACCAGCGATAGCAATATCGTTTGAACCAAAAGCGATAGCACCTGCGATTGTTGTGACAGCTGTTAGCGCACCGGCGCACCAGCGATCAATTGAATAGCCAGGCACTGTGTTTGGTAGTCCGGCTAAAAGTGTGGCACTGCGTCCAATGTTCATTCCCTGATCACCTGTTTGTGTTGCAGCAGCAATTGCAACATCATCGATTGCACTGTGGTCAACATTTGGATTTCTATCCAAGAGTCCGCGAATTGCGCGCACCATCAAATCATCGGCTCGTGTACCGGCATACATCCCTCCAGCTTTTCCAAAAGGGGTACGAACGGCATCGACTAAGACAACTGAGCGAGACATAGTGATCCTTAACTAGGGGTGGATATAGCGGTTATGTTACCCGCCAGTAAGGGTTTGTAACAGCGCTTAGGCTGGTGTGAGCGCAGGCGTGCGAGGCTTTGAGAGATAGGCCCGAACGACTGTGGTCAGGTAGAGGGCCCAGATGCCTAGTTGTAGCCATGAAGTTGTGTTATCAAAGCCAACTAGCCCACCGAGTGAAGCTCCAAGTAACGAGTCGGATGGAATCAGATTTGAAACATCCCATGCATATGACTCTCCACCAGGAAGCCAGCCCAGCTCTTGGAATTCATGAACTCCATAGGAGAGAACCCCTGCTGCAACAACTACCAGGGCAACTCCAGTGAAGCGGAAGAATTTGGCTAAGTCGAGTTTGATTGCAGACTTGAAAATTAAATATCCAAGAGAAATTGCAACTGAAAAGCCAAGAATTAAACCCAGGGTAGAGCTGCGTGTGTGTGAAACAGTTTTAAAGTTTGAATAAACAAAGAGAGCAGTTTCTAAACCTTCGCGAATAACAGCGAAAAACGCTGCTCCAGCAAGGGCTAGAGGACCTGTGCGCAAAGCTGTATCTACTTTTCCATGAAGATCTGCCTTCAAAGTACGAGCGGTTCTCTTCATCCAAAAAACCATCCAGGTAACAAGTGCAACCGCTAGAAAGGAAGTTGTTCCAACAAAAATTTCCTCAGCGCGCTC
>Ga0214921_10006800_pt1 | contig 15477 bp, 16 predicted proteins | sample LL1505_MetaG_FD_177992 | JGI IMG/M metagenome (GOLD analysis project Ga0214921, IMG submission 177992) | Freshwater microbial communities from Lake Lanier, Atlanta, Georgia, United States - LL-1505 | ecosystem: Environmental > Aquatic > Freshwater > Lake | place: USA: Georgia | collected...
AAGCTACTGATGTGTTGCGAAGCGATATAGCTCTCCCGGGATCAACGGTCACAAGCGCGGTGATAAATAATAGAAATGAGGTTCCGCAGGCTAGTCCACCTAAGGCTATTAGCGCTTTTTCGGTTTTCATAGCTTCCGCGAGAGCAGCTGTGGCGGTAGCTCTCCCACAGGAAAGGTACGTTATTACTCCGACTGTCATCGCGGACGCGAAGACGAGGGCAGGTGAGGCCCCTGCTCTTGCCGCCAACCCGTAGCAGATATGATACCCCGCGATGCAAACGGCGCAGGCGTGAGCGGCGCGAGTGCCTGCTTGGAAGAAATCAGCGAGCGAAAGGCTTCGCTGAACACACGCGATGCCAATTAAGATGGCAAATATGCAAAGGATATCTTGCGAGCTCACAATCTCACCCAAGGCGATTGTGGAGATAGCCCACACCATCACCATGGCTCCTCCTCGCATAATTGTGTAAGCCACCCCGAGCGACTGTTTAGAGTAGGCAGAGTTCAAAAGATAGAAGTAAAGACCCTCAAAAATTCCTGCGCCAACGGTTCCAATCACCAAAGTCCACGATAGAGACGGGATATCAGATGTGGCGAGTCCATAAATCGCGTTAAGAGCGGAGGCGGTGATCATGAATGCTAGGCTAGCGCCTAGCTTATGCGCCGATTTTTTGAGGGCAAAATTCCAGAGAGCGTGGAATGCCGCAGAGATAATCAGAATAGCTGACGAGGACATGATACCTAACGGTACAGTACAAAGTGTGATACAGTCTAGACCTATGCTATCCTCAACTCGAGCATCAGGTTTGCGCTCACTTGAAAATTTTATCGAACGAATCCCCCGATACGTAGAGCGGCGCAATTTCGATCGCCCTGGTCATCACGATGTATCACGCTTGTCGCCTTATATTAGGCGCAGGCTAATTACCGAGGAGGAGGTGGTACGAGCAGCGCTCTCTAACCATTCATTTCCAGTAGCGGAGAAGTTCATTCAAGAAGTAGTCTGGCGAACGTATTGGAAGGGATGGCTTGCCCGGAATCCTAGTGTGTGGAGCTCCTGCATTGCTACTGAGGAAGCTTACAGGAAAGAGACTGATAGTAGTTCGTGGGGTGATCTATATAGGGCAGCGTGCTTAGGTGAGACGAGACTCAGTTTTTTTAATGACTGGGTGCGCGAGTTAATCGACACCGGGTATCTTCATAATCATACCCGCATGTGGTTCGCCAGCGTTTGGATCTTTACTCTTCAGATCCCCTGGCAACTTGGCGCGATGTTTATGTATCGCCACCTCTTGGATGGCGACCCGGCGTCAAACACCCTATCTTGGCGGTGGGTGGCGGGTTTGCAAACCAAGGGTAAGTATTATCTAGCTAAGGCAGACAACATCGCAAAGTATTCCGATGGTAGGTGGTGCCCGAGAGATAATGATCTAGCAGACTCTGCAATTGCGATAGCTAACGATCTTCCACAGCAGGGTTTTTCAGATGATTTACTTAACAGTTACCCTGTAAGATCAGCTCCGCCAAAGGAGGGGAATTTATTACTTGTAACAACAAGTGAGGAATTATCTCCCGAGCTCTACACCGATCTCATGCCTAGCGTGCGAGAGGTAATAGTAGCGAGCGGTGACACAAATCTAGGACAATTTGAGTTGGTCTTGGAATTCATTAAGCGAGCGTGCAACGACTTAAGTAGCCGAATAGCCTTACCGGTATCGGTTCAAGATTCAGAGACGGCAATTTTGGAGCGCGTAGTAGAGTCAGGCAAAGACGGAGTAGTATTTTTAGAAACCCCAGTTGGTCCTAATCGGGATCTGATAAGTCGAGTTGCGAAGCAGACAGAGCAAGCAGGAATTCCGATTTATAGCTACCGATCGAAGTGGGATAGTGAATTGTATCAGTTAGCCGACAAGGGGTTTTTCCCATTTTGGGAGCGCGTAAAAAAGCGGATTGAGCGGCTGGATCCGGTGTTTTGTTCTAGGAAGTAGGGGCTATTATCGGAGCGCGGCGCTCCCGCGCCGCCAGTAGAGAGCGCCACCTGTTCGGTATAAATCTTATAATTACCGCGAATCATATAGAAAATCCTGCTAACACTAGTTATAATAGGGGAGTGGAAGCCGAAAAAAAGCTTTCATTTATTGATTAGGATAGATTGAGGGGGTGTAAAGGTTTCGACTGGATTCAGGATCGATACGTCTGCATGTCCAGGGTTTCGATGGCCTGGTAAAAAATCGGAAAAGAATAACTGCTAATAAGAAAGGCACTGTTATTAACGCTGGTCACCGCTTCGCTGCGAATGCTGCTCGCTCTTTCGAGCCAGTTAATGCAATCGCTGCGTAAAGTGACAGCAACTAGACTAGCCACCAAAAGTGCCTAGTCGGCTGATAAGGGACGCGCCCGTAATCCCTTAAAAGCTTAATCTTCTCGGGCTCTGGGGTAGCGCGCGCTGCGGCGTTATTCCGAAACAAACAGGAGCTGGTCGGATGTAGCTGTGTGCGTTGATGCTACACCGATGAGAAAGACAACGCTCTAAACATGTAGAGGGTGTATTGTGAAGCTTCCAGGACGCGGGTTCGATTCCCGTCACCTCCATACTTCGCTCCCTACGGGAGCTACGTATGGCAAGCCATTCAAGCAGTAAAAGAAGAAGACTGAGGAGCGAAGTATGCCATCCGAAGCCTTGGCGAAGGATGGCCAGATACCTTATCGCCCTACGGGAGCTACGTATGGCAAGCCACTCGAGCGGTAAATGAAGAAGACTGAGGAGCGAAGTATGCCATCCGAAGCCTTGGCGAAGGATGGCCAGATACCTTATCGCCCTACGGGAGCTACGTATGGCAAGCCACTCGAGCGGTAAATGAAGAAGATTGAGGAGCGAAGTATGCCATCCGAAGCCTTGGCGAAGGATGGCTGCGACATCGCTATCTGCCCTACGGGAGCTACGTATGGCAAGCCACTCGAGCGGTAAATGAAGAAGACTGAGGAGCGAAGTATGCCATCCGAAGCCTTGGCGAAGTGAGTGGGCTTGCCATAGCTTTAGCGAAGTGTGTGGGCTTGCCATCCGAAGCCTTGGCGAAGTGTGTGGGCTTGCCATAGCTTTAGCGAAGTGTGTGGGCTTGCCATAGCTTTAGCGAAGTGTGTGGGCTTGCCATCCGAAGCCTTGGCGAAGGATGGCCGGATACCTCCTCCCATCACAGCCGTTTCTTGGAAAAAGCATTCCCCGAGCCACTCTTCAGATATCTCTCAAAAGCCACAGCCTTTGCTTCATCTGAAAAACCTAAGTAAGTCTCAACCCTCCACGGCATGAACTTGGACGTGTGCTTACATTTCCCGTTGTTGTGGTCGAAGAGCCGTTTCGGCAGATCGCTTGTTATTCCAAAATACCTCTCACTAGGGTGGGCTATGCTTCGAAGGATATAAACATATTTCATATCCACCCATTCGAATCTCTCTCAGCCAAAGTTTCCCCTCTTGACTCATTGTATCAGCCCCTGATACTCTAACCCCATGCCAACCCCATTACCCAACTACAACGGCGCGAATTACGAAAAGTACCGTGCTAGATACCCTAAAGAACTAGCTCAAAAACTATTCTCCCTCACCGGTTATCAGCCACCCGAAACGATTCTCGAACTAGGTTGTGGAACTGGTAAAGGGACCGAGATCCTTATCCAAGAGGGGGCTCGTGTTCACGGCATTGAGCCTAACAAATCAATGGGAGAGATAGCTGAGGCAAAATTCGCGAAGGATTGTTTCTCGTGGTCGCCGTGCTCGTTTGAGGACTATCAAGCTACCGGCCAAACTTTCCCACTGATTACGAGCGCGCACGCCTTTCATTGGATCGATCAGGATATCGCCTTTGGTAAATGCTACGAACTGTTAAAGCCTAACGGAGCACTGGCGATATACAGGAATAACAGAAAGTACGACGATGAATTCTCCCGCAGAGAGCACGAAATTCAAGTGCGCGTCAATGGATGCGATCCCCACGGCATTTGGAATGAGAATTATTATGAAGCGATGGCTGAATGTGTGACTGAGTTTATTAGGCGCTCAGCAGGACGGTTCCATCGGCCCCAGGTTTACGAATTTGATCACTCAATAAGTTACACCGCAGAGCAGTATCTAGGTCTCCTAAATACCTTCTGGGACGACTCTAATAACAGCTCGCAAAGATCTCGTGTTCTTGAGGAAACCGCCAAACTAATTGATTTAATGGGAGGCGTAATCGAATATCCTTACACGGCCGTTCTGTACGTCCTGTTTAGAAGATAACGGAAGCTAATACCTCTCATCGTCCGAAGCCGGAGCCAAATCCCACGCTGGACGAGCTTCTCCGTTGACCTCAGTCCCTCCGAGGATATTAGCCTTTACCCCCTGAACAAAATCGTGAGGAAACGCGTGCGTCACTGCTGATACCTCATCGAGGCGCGCCATCTGCTGCTCTGATAGCACTATCGACGCGGCTCCTAAGTTATCTTCAAGCTGAGCGAGATTTCGTGCTCCGATGATAGGACTCACTACCCCAGGTTTCTGCATCAACCACCGGACCGCTACCTGCGCTGGGGACGCTCCGATCTCGTCTGATATGGCTATAAGCTCATCGATGATCTTAAAGTTTTTCTCAGTAAGGTGCGGACTGTTCTTCCGCATCCGTGTGGACTCAGTTGGCCATGTGGTTCGTGTGATTTTGCCGCTTAGGAGTCCAGCTCGTAGTGGTGACCAGGGTGTTACCCCAAGACCAAAGTGACACGCCATCGGCATCAGCTCTCCTTCGACTGTGCGCTGCGCTAGGCTGTATTCAATTTGAAGGCCGATTATCGGTGAACCATTAATCTCCTTTAAAAGATGGTGGCAGTGAGCAACAACCCACGCGGGGTGATCTGATAATCCAAGGTAGCGCACCTTGCCAGAGCGCACGAGGTCGTCCATCGCCCGCACCATCTCCTCAAGTGGTGTGAACTGATCCCAGAAATGTGCCCAGTAAAGGTCGATGTAGTCGGTGCGGAGTCGGCGAAGCGACTCCTCGCATGCGTTAATGATCGACTTCCTTCCAGCCCCACCGCCATTTGGGTCGCCTAGATACATATTACCCATAAACTTGGTCGCGATTACGACTCGATCGCGTGGATGATTCGACGCGCACCCTGTCTTGTTGGCGAAATACTCACCGATAAAGTGCTCGGAATACCCCTTGGTGTAGATGTTGGCGGTATCGAGAAAGTTACCACCTAACTCAAGATATCGGTCGAGAACCTTCCTTGACTCTTCAGCGGAGCTGCCCCAGCCCCACTGTTCACCGAATGTCATAGTGCCGAGGCATAGAGGGCTAACTCGGAGACCTGAGTTGCCAAGGGTTTTGTATTTTGTGAGAGTCATAGCATTTTTCCACGTTAATTGTCGGCATTCGCCGCCGGTACCGGTATCACTATCCTATTTAGTAGACTAGATAGGAAGTAGTTGGGTTAGTTTTGCTGATAGCTCCAAACAAGTGCAGGTAGCAGATCTCGCAATTCGCCCCAGCCCGACAAAAGTTTATTAAATCAAAATCAAAAATTTTGCCCACCCCCTTACCAGAGTGTGATATACTCTCCCTGATTAGGGATCTGATTCCCTGTACTATGAGGTAACTTATGAGTATTCAGCCTCACCAGCCAGCGAGAGTGTTGCGGAGTAGGACCCCTGGTGCCTAGTCACCAATATTCCGCTATAGTCCTGGCACTGTGCTATCTTTAAACCTACATCCGATACTTTGGCTTGTGCTCTCGGCGATCTGTTTCGCGGGCGGTGAGTATCTCTCTAAGAGTTATGTATTATCCTAAAAATGGCAGTTAAGGAGGACCAAAATGGTGCAGCTGGTTAAAAGCACAAGAGATTTTGAAGTTTTCGGCGCGCAACCCTGGCACCGTCAGGGTGAGCACCGAAAATTCAAAAGCCGCGGTGATTTTAGCCAGATGCGCCGTTTTGGGACCCGCAACTGCCATTTTTAGGATTATATCCGCGTGCGATTAGTTTAATCGCTTTAGTGAGTATGTATCTCGCTGGTGTGTTGTTCTGGCTCCCAGCATTAAGGCAGAAGCCTGATCTTGCGGTCACTGGAACGCTCTGGTCAGTTATAACTCTGCTTATGACGGTAGCGATCGGTGTGCTAGTATTTGGGGAGTCGCTTTCTGGCTACCAGATATTAGGGATAACGCTGGCAGTAGGGGCAGTTATCTTCCTGTCGATTTAGATTAAAAAAGTTTTGTCTTGATTCTCTGATGCTCGGAAAACTAAATATAATCGGGTGCGGTGTTGTTGGTAAGACACTTGGTGCCCTGTGGAACGAGTCGTCGGTGTTCGCGATTCAAGATATCTGCAACCAGAGTGAGGCAAGCGGGAGCGCCGCAGTTGGCTTTATCGGCGCTGGAAAGGTAGTAGCTTCTTTAGATAGTGTAAGCGCTGCCGATGTAATGGCGATTACTGTGTCTGATGACGCCATCGAGAACGTTGCCTCTAGACTCATATCCTCAGGAGCTATCACTCCAGGAGTGATCATATTTCACTGTAGTGGCGCCCTATCGTCTGAGATCTTAAGTGATTTAAGATCGTTTGGGGCTAACGTCGCTAGCGCTCACCCTGTAAAAAGTTTTTCGGATCTGGAGGAGTCCCGCAGATCATTTCCTGGGACTAAGATTGCTATCGAGGGTGACGATCAAGCTGTTGAGTTATTATCGAGAGCTTTCGAGGCGATAGGTGGTGTTGTTTTTAGAATCGACCCTAGCGCCAAGATGTTTTATCACACAGGCCTTGTTTTCGCTTGTAACTATTTAACGGCTCTAATGGAGTGCGCTGTTGAGACGTGCGGTAAGGCTGGGCTAAATCGAACCGATTCGCTGGCATTAATGCAGCCGTTAGTGCGAGAAACGATTGAGGCGATTTTCGCCAGAGGTACAGAAGGCGCGTTAACCGGGCCCGTTGCTAGGGGAGAAGCTCAGGTTGTATCGAAACAGCTTGAGCTTTTAAGGGAATGGAAGGGGGAGTTCGCTAGCCTATATTCAGGACTCGGCAGGATAGCTCTCGATATCGCCGAGCGCAAAGAAACTGCTAACGCGGAGCGCTTAGCTAAACTGAGAGAGATTATCTAAGGAGAGCAGGCTGGCGGAGCGACACCAGCCCGCTTTATTCGTCTACATCGTAGCCGAAGTGCCTCGCCCAGCGTTGCGCAGAACCTCACGAGCGAACTGCTCTGGAGCTCTTTCAGCTAGATCTGCTAACGAGAGGATTCCTATTACATGGTTCTTCTTATCAACGACCGGCAGTCGACGGACCTCCTTGTCGCTAAATGTCTTGCAGCTCTTGGCTAGATCCTGATCCGCGGTAATTGAAAATACCGGGGAAGACATAACCTCGCTGGCGGCTACTGAAGTGGGATTCTTCCCTGCGGCTATTGCTCGGCAGCAGATATCACGATCCGTGATAACTCCCACTAGCTCCGGGTCTTCTTTTGATTTAACAACCGGGATCTCTCCACAGCTGTAGTCGACCATCAACTTAGCTACCTCGCTAAGCTTAGTCGTCGGTAGGCAAGTTGTTGGGTTTTTCGTCATAATCTCTTTTACGTTCATCTATCATTCCTCCTGTTAATAAACAGACGGAGAGGATTCTATCCGCGGATTATTCACGCGGCAGTGAGCTCGATTATGGAGAAGACGCTAAAGCTAGCTTTCCTGATCAGGGCTTGAGACGATCTCAGGGTGCCTAATGATCCCGCCTAAGTGCGCTGTGTACGCTAGGCTGGCACTTGACGCTGTCGCTACCATGAATGTGATCGCTAACAGAGCGCGCTCTAGCGCTGAACCTCTTGATATCGCGATCCATGACATAAGGCTAAGAAGTCCAGCCGCTATGGTAAATCCAAGCGATAATGAAGCGCTCTCTTCATGATCCTCAATAGCGGATTCGAGAATGCCCGGCAGATGCTCCACTACCTCTTCTGCGCCCTCGCCTAAAAAGAAGGCGCAAAGAGCCACTAGGCTGGCGGCTATTAAAATCCCCAGAGCTACTCGCGCTACCGCTAGTGAAGAGCGAAGGTGCGCGATAGCGAGCAGAATGACGCTCACAGGTGTGAGAACTACTGGTATGTGGACGAGAGCAATATGCAGATAGGCGGCATTCATAAGCTAACCCTAGCGCAGGCCGCCCAATAAGTCGATATTACCACCTTGTTGGCGACTACTGAGGAGGTGTGCTCTCACCCGATTCCTGGCGCGAGCTTGAGCGGCCGTGACCGCGAGCTTCGCCCCCAAGTCTTCCTATTTTAGCCATGTGCTTTCTATCTTTGCTGACCGTTTGACCTCCTTTGCGGCCGGCCTCACGCGCCTCTTCAGGTGTAAACTCGTGGGCGTTGCCGCGTAGGTGCGCGACCTTGCCGCCTTTGCTAGCGATCTCCTTTTGTTTCTCCGGATCCATGGCGGCAAAACCTCGTGGCTTCTTCTCAGGGGTCTCGACTTCGTCTTTCATTTTTTCTCCTCTGCTCTTTCGGTCGTGCGTGTATGGTACAGTAGAGAGGCAGGGGTGCTTGTATGATCCAGGTTTTCTTGTGGAGTAACTATTCAGCAAATACCGCCGCAATAACCTTAGCCCCTATTAAGGGGCGGCTTTGCGGAGCAAAGCGGGGTTGTTATAATAACTACTCACCAAAAAAGGCACCCCCGACTAGGGGGTGTCAAGAAAGGAGAGGCCCGAAAACAGGCCGTTTAACGATGTGATTACTGCATCGATCTAAAGAATCCGGTGAGTAGTTACCTTGTGGATAATCTCTTGTAGATGAGCTTAAAAGAGAAACCTGTCAGTGAGTGTGATAAGTGTGGCGCGTGTTGTCGCACCTATCCGATCTTGGTTTCGATCGGAGACGCTACGCGTGAGCCACGAATTAAGCTAGAGGCGCTTCAACTACCTGAGTGGCGCCGTACCGATGAGTGGGAGTACCAACTTCATCCGCTTCCGTTCTTAGAGGGATGCCCATTCTTAAGCTCAGAAAAGACCTGCTCGGTGTATGACACGCGCCCCGACCCATGTCGGCGATTTAGTGCTGGAAGCCCTGAGTGTGATGAGGCTAGGAGTCGCGTTGGCTTGCCGAAGCTGCTTTCACTACCGGAGTAAAGTTCCCTTCCCCATGAGCTTTTTTGCGGAGCTCCTCGAGGTGTAGCTTAATCTCGTCGGGAATCTCGGTTCCTGCTGTGCCTGTATAATCATCGACAATCTGCTCTTGATAGACTGCATAAGCTTGTTTAGCGGTCTTGGTTCCAGGAAACTCGTTGATACACTTTTCAAGATACATCTCCGCCCAGCTCTCAGAGAAAAAGAGCGGAAGCTTGGTGTAGGCGAAGCCAAGTAAGTATAGAGCTCGCGCGCGAGCGGTTTTGTTTAACTTGCCATCTTCTAACTCTTTGTGCAGAAGAGCTGTTCCTCTTAAAAGAGCTACATCATTTTGGTTGGTGTCAGGAGACTCGCTAAGCCCTATTTTTATAAGCCGCTCGGCCTCAGCTAAACTATTTTGCGCGACTGAGCGCTTATCCTTAGACCACGCGTTTAATTCGCTGGCCCACGCCTTAGCTGATCGAGCGTCATCCTCTGGAAGCTTAGCTGAATCAGCGATGGAGCTTAGAATCTTGGCTCCTTCAGCGGGATCACGGCTAATCCTGGTTGTGATCATCAAGATGCTGCGTAGAGCCTCATCGTAATACAGCCTATATTCAGGGTTTTTAAGAACCTGCAAGAACTCACCCTCTGCCGCGGCAAACTGCCTGGTGGCGAGAAGAAAACGAGCTTTGTTGAGGGGATCTAAAGATTCGTCAATAACGCCAGGATTTGAATAGCGGCTATCTACTTTATAAGTAGCGTGGCAGGTAAAGCAGTCAGAGGGGAGTTTTCTTAGGCGCCACCAGGCATAAGACTTTTTACCTTCTGAGAAGCGCCTGCTGGCATCATCTAGGAGTTCAGCTACGGACTTTGTATTCTCATCAAAACCCGGGAGGTTGTGGTACTTGGTTGGCAGGGTTTCAATCTTATGAAAGCTTTTACGGAGCCCCTGGATAATCTCGAAGATATCCTCAGAGTTGCCTTCATCTAGAAAGAGCTCTTCGGACGCGATGTAGGGCTGAATAGCTTTAAAAGGAGTCAGCAGCGAATTCATCTGGCCGCGCACCTCCTGGGCTAGCGCGCCTGGCGAATAGGCTAACGCTATCAATGTTACTAAGTGGAAATTTATCTTGGCTCTAAAGGTGATAAATGGTTTCATAGCGACACTGTAATCTTTAAATCAAAGTTTTTAGGATCATATATTATGTCTGATAATAAGGTAATCATAACAATTAAGAATAACGGCCCGATCAGGGTTGAGGGCGCGTCTTTTGAGATCCGCGACGCGGCCGGTGGTGTTTTTAATCTAAACGGAAGAACCGCCGTTTCAATCTGCAGGTGTGGAGTGTCCAAGAAGCAGCCTTTCTGTGACGGAAGTCACGGCGAGTGCAAGTTCGCATCAGAGGTTACGGCTTATGAGTTGCCGCCGAAGTAGATCCCTTCCTAACTGGGGGCTTAGTGGGTATGTTCTCCAGATCTCCTTAGTTGTTGAGCAGCACATTTGTTCCTTCCGATACGGCTCCATGTCTTCGTACCTTGCTTATCGGCGAGTTTGGCCGCTCTTTTAGGCGCTCGAAGCGATTCGACTCCACATTTCAGGTATTTATACCCACAGTTTGAGTAGCTGAGTGGGGGCCGTTACACTAGAAGAGAGCTACTCAGGTAGTCTGCTGCGATCGGGTATGACTCCCAATGCTGGCCTTGGCGCATGAATGAGCAGTATGCCATGCGAATATGTTTATTTTCATAACAGTAAAACGATGCTCATACGATAGACCAATATGCTTCAGGACATTCATAAACCAGTAACTGATACCTCTGAGCGGCTCAGTACCACTCAGCAGAAAGATCTGGTTACCAGCCTGAAGGCATTAATTGGGTGGATGAAGGACGATACTCTTGGTGGGCAGCTGACAAGGCTCCGCTGTCTCTTTGAGCAGTACTTTAGCGTGCAATCAAAGCAGCCATGGGCCGATTCCGCGCAGCGCGCAGTCGTTCTGATTAGCTTTGTATGCTCTGTGGACAAGGAGTTCTACAAAGTAGCGCAAGCCCAACGATTAGAAGAGCCGTTAGTGGATCCGTTTTTTGAGAAGCTAGAAGAGGCGCTGCGGATCGCAATCCCGCTCGCTGATACGCAAGCGAGGGCGAAGCTGTTTGGAAGCGGTTATCCGCTTGGCTCAGGGGCCAACTCTTTGGCTGACCTGTGCATAGCTAGCGAAATCAGTTTAAACGGCGCCGAAGGATTAGTTGCCTTCCTTGCTCAGGGTTCCAGAACTGATATTTCGACATACTCAAGGACAGAGGATTTGCTGCGAGTAGTCAACAAGGAGCTTTCTAGCCTCGATTCGAAATCTATCAAGGCATACGCGAATGGATTAGCGCGAGTTTTTTTTGAGGGTAGCCCTTGGGCGACTCAAGTTGCGGAGTTGTTCCTTGGTTTATCCCGAACCGTTCCACTCGAGACCCTCGTAGGGCTGTATCATAGGGTTCAAGGCGATAAGGATGCTAGTAGAGGGCTTAAACAGGTCCTATTTTCCGAGATTCTTGACGCTATAGGAAACTCGACCGGGAAGCTTTTTGTAGAACAGCTTAGCGCTCTGCGAAATGTAGACGCTTTCCCATCTCTGACCAGGGAGGCCGCACGACCGATCGGGAATATTGCCGCATGCCTAAGTAGCTCACGTCCGGTGGTAAGCTCGGACGTCGCCAAAACCAGAAGGCTTCTGAATACATGGCAAAAAACAGCAACACTTATCGAGCAGTGCATATCTGACGCGGGCCCGTATGAAGGAGGCGCCAGCGAAAGCGCTTCTCCGGAGGGACATATCGAGACACCCGTCGCTTCGGAACGCGCGCCTCAAGATACGGGATTGCTGAGCTGGGAAGAGATGGCAAAAAAATTCAAGGAGCTATCCCTGGTCAGTCTAGCTGAATATGTGACTGAGACTGTAAACGCGGAAATGATAGCTTCGGACTCTGAGCCACAAGAAAATTTTTCACGAATTCTCGAGGGTTTGGGACTTCAACGTCTTTTGATCATTAGGAAGGCTCTTACATCACAAGAAAAGACATTTGAAGATTTGATGAAATCCGTTGCGGGTCGTATTAAAGAGACTCTCTTAGTTGCAGCTGATAAATCCAGCGCTAAGGACCTAGTGGGCATTTATTGTATTTGCGCGAAGGCGGGCTCTGGTGATGATGAGCTTGGCATTATTAAGGCGGGACTCAGGAAGAGTCTTGAATTGTCAGAGCGTGAAGATCGGTTTGTAAAACATGAGCTATCATCAGCCGGACAGCGCGTGTGGAAATGGCTTTTCTCCGATATGCCGCGGGACAGGGGTCTCCTCAACGAGTATTTTAGCTGCGGCTTAGATCGAATAATGTCTGAAGCGGCGTGTGACTTATCGACTGAGACAGGCGCAGGTTCGGTGATCGACGCAGTTCTTGATTATGCTAAGGAGCTAAGACTTGTTGATTCCTATACTCCTGGGCCTAACCTAATTGGAGTGGGAATATGGAAGTTAATTAATTTCACCGCTGCTGTAAGCAAAGAGCTCGGTGTGAAACACTCGTTGGTAAGAGCTTTAAAAAGCTCCATAAGCGAGCGGCTCCTTACCGAAGAGGTTAAACCAGAAGACGCTTTTCCGCTAAGGTGGCGAGATGCTGGTCGGACGCAGGATATTTATTCGCTCTGCTCTCGGATGGAGGGGATCATAAGCGGAAAAATTCGAGATCTAGACTTAGATCGATCGAGCACACTAGTAATCAACCTGAATCTACTAGCTCGCCGTGGTCCAGAATCATTTAATAAGTTGCTCTCCCAAGCGCGATCCAGGTTCATGAATCATGTTTGGCGAATTGATGAAGAGCGCCTTAGTCTTTTTCAAGAAGAAACACTAGTCAGGGTTGTTCAAGGCCTCCGAGCTTGCCGGCACCGGGATCTCGCTCTGCTAGATAGACTTTCTCAGGAGTGCGCGAATCGTGCCGAAACGTTGTCTTCGCGTCAATTCACCTCGGTAGCGGAGTCGTTCGCGGACCTGGAAGCTGGTGATGATGCTTTTTGGGACTCTTTCGCGTCCTTTGCTGAAAGTAACTGGAGATCATTTCTCGAAGAGAAGTTGCTTCCAACTCTTTGGAGTTTGGCGGTGAGGGCGCCCGACAAAGTGCCAACCTCTTTTGATACATCTTGCCTTCCACCTAGGGAGTGCTCATTTAATCCTGTTCGCGTAACTCAGACGCTGATAGCTCTTGGTAGATACAAACCGGCCCGCAAGGATTATGCGTACGAGCAAATTGCGACGATAAAAATCCCACACCAAATGAGCCGAGCTGAGAAGAGATTGTTGGAAATCCTGCCATCGCTCCTCAGCGTTCCCGAGAGCGCAATAGTACCGCAGGTGAATGTAGGAGGATTTGAGACCGACTTTGTGGTTAATTTCGGTAATCGTCGGCTGATTATTGAGCTCGATGGAAGCACACACTTCCTACTAGGACGAGACGGTGGTTGTATCCATGGGAGAGATAAGTTTCAGGATATGGTTTTCAAGAATCTTGGATATGAGGTTTTTCATCTCCCGATGAGTGCTCTGCGGGACGTAGGCAGCAGTCGAAAAGCTCTGACGGAACTTAAAGAGCTCGCCCTTAATCTGAAAAAAGAAGGAGAGGATGCCGGCGCTAAGCATCCGGCTTACCTTGAGGATCTCAAGGAAGCGTAGGCTTTGTTCTATGGGCAGGTTAAGTAAGATCTAGAGAGCTCCTACGGTGCAACTTAGCTACGTCAAGATTTCGCTCGCCCAGCTATTCTCATTCATTTTTTTTAAATGAATGAGACTGGTTTTATTATTGTAGCCACGCATCTCGTGATACGTATAATTCGCTAATTTCAAGGAGTTAAAGCTCTGTTTGAATAGTCCATTAGAGACGGCTACACTAGCGGCTCTCACCAGAATAGCTGATGAATAGGACTTTAATTACACCAAACCGTTATGCTTGACGACTCTCTAAATACCGGCGCTGATAGCCGTAAGCGGCTCGATGCGAGCGAGCAGAAAAATCTGAGCGATAGCCTAAGGACTTTAGTTGGGTGGATCAGGAATGATACTCTTGGAGGAAAGCTGACGAGGATTCTCGGGCTCTTTGACAAGTACTTTGGAGATCAATCAACGCAGCCTTGGACTGACTCGGCTCAGCGTGGAGTTGTGCTGATTGGCTTCGTCTGCTCGGTCAAGATGAGCGTCTACAAAGAAGCGAGCGACCAACGAGAAAGCGATTCTTTGGCAGCTTCCTTTTTTGAGAAGCTTGACCGAGAGCTAGAGAGTGTAATACCCCTTGTCGACGCGCGAGCAAGAGAGCAGTTGCTGGAAAGCCCTTATCCCTTGGGCTCAGGAGACGGCTCATTAGCCAATCTGTGCTTCACTAGTGAACTGAAGCAGAACGGTGCCAAGGGAGCGATCTCTTTGCTTGCTCGGTACTATCGCTCTAGCACCATCCCAACAAGCTTATGGACAGAGGATTTGCTGCGCGCCTGCAAAAGCGAACTCGCTTGCCTCGATAGAAAAGCTATCAATGCCTACACACTGGGGTTGGCAGGTGTATTTTTCAAGAATAGCCCCTTAGTGTCGAGAGTTGACGAGTTGTTTCTAGGGATATCAAAGTTCACGCCGTTCGAAAAAATCCTGCACATTTATCAGAGGTTGCAGGCGAATAATAGGATCGCTAAGGAACTTAAACGGGTTTTACTTCGCGAGATTCTAGACGGGATAGAGGATTTAACTGGGATACTTTTTAAAAGCGAGCTTGAGGCTCTGAGAAAGGCGGATTTTTTTCCACCCTTATCTCAAGACATAGTGACGTGGGTGCACGGAATCTCCCGAAGTAGAAAAAATTCCCGTTCAGTCAAGACATCGGATGTTGGAGATACGAGAAAGGTTCTAAATACGGCGCTGGAGACGCTTCCAAATCATAAAAAACACTCGTCTAACCCGATCCCAGCTATAGATAAATCCCACCAACCGGTCTCGCGGAAGAATCCTGGTGTAATACGGATTGCCGCAGAGCACTCATCACTAAAAGGGGGATTTCAGTCGCCGGTCAGTAAGGAGATGGCAAAAAAGTTAAATGAGCTACCGCAGGTCGATCTGCCTCAGTATATCTCTGAGATGGTAAGCGCGGGGATTAAGGCGCCAGACCCGACGCTACTACAAAATTTTCCGGGAATACTCGAAGGCGTTGAACTGACGCGTCTGCTGATAATCAGAAACTCTCTTGTATCTCCCAAAAATATGGGCAGCGATCCCAAATTAGCGGCCTTGCTAACAGGCCTTAAAAAAGTGGCGATGGAGCATCTTGAAGGTA
>Ga0214921_10006802_pt1 | contig 15474 bp, 14 predicted proteins | sample LL1505_MetaG_FD_177992 | JGI IMG/M metagenome (GOLD analysis project Ga0214921, IMG submission 177992) | Freshwater microbial communities from Lake Lanier, Atlanta, Georgia, United States - LL-1505 | ecosystem: Environmental > Aquatic > Freshwater > Lake | place: USA: Georgia | collected...
CCAACTCGCGCATCCGTTGCAGCATGTTGGACTGCTCGACCATTGCGCCTTCTGCTGTTTGCAGCATGTTGATAGCGTCATTGGCGTTGCGGACGGCCTGATTCAGCCCACGGACTTGGGCTGTCATGTTTTGGCCAATGGCCAAGCCCGCAGCATCATCTTTTGCCGAATTAATGCGGCTTCCTGTGGACAATTGCTCCATCGTGGAGCTTTGCACTCGGGCATTTTTGGTCATGGCATTTTGAGAAAATAATGCGCTTACGTTGGTATTTATAACTGACATTTTGGTACTCCGTCCTTGGAACTATAGGGGTTGGGTATGTATTTGAAAATTGTTTATCAGCCTTTTAGCAACTGCATCACGGCTTGGGGTTGTTGGTTCGCCTGAGCCAGCATCGCCGTGGCCGCTTGCTGAATGATTTGGGTTTTTGCCAGTTGGGTCGTAGCTTTGGCATAGTCGGTGTCCATAATGGTGCTACGAGACTGGGTGGCATTGGTAGATACATTTGCCAGGTTGTCGGCCGCAAAATCCATCTGGTTAATACCGGCGCCAATAGCGGCGCGCTGCAAGTTGATCTTCTCCAGCGCCACTCCAATGGTTGAGATAGCCGTCGCAGCAGCGCTAGCGGCGCCAATCGATGCGGCGGTGCTAGCAGTTTGCACCCCGATACCGGTTAGCCCCATAGCGCCCACTGTGACAGTGATAGTCTGCCCGCTCGACTGACCCGCCTGGATGGTAAAAGCAGTCGAGGTTGCCAACAGCGTTTGATCATTCCACATGGTTTCACTTGCGATTTTTCCAATTTGCGTCGCCAGTGCTTGAAACTCAAGGTCTAAGTAACCCCTCTGAGTCGAGGAATACGTACCGTTGTTGGCCTGTACAGCCAATTCGCGCATACGCTGCAGCATGTTGGACTGCTCGATCATTGCGCCCTCAGCGGTTTGCATCATGTTGACGCCATCATTCAGATTGCGTACCGCCATGTTCAGGCCCCGAATCTGAGAGGTCATATTCTGACCAATGGCAAGTCCCGCAGCGTCGTCCTTGGCCGAATTAACCCGGGTTCCAGTGGAGAGCTGCTCCATAACCGTGTTCATTGCGCGGGCGTTCGTCTTCATCGCGTTTTGCGAATACATCGCGCTGACGTTCGTATTGATGACTGACATGGTGTAACTCCAGAATGTATAAAGCAGGCCTAACAGGCTCTAACTGCCATCAATCCGTACAAAGCACACATGGTGACGGACCGGCATACACTCGTAAAGCAAACCACGTGCCAACAATATTGGCGGTTTTTTGCCACCTGGCGGCAGGGTATTGCCGCACCGCGCGGGGCCTAGGGCGTTAACTGTGGGCTACCAGCCTTTTTGTTCCACGGCTTGCAGGATGACGGCAACCCTGTGCTCGATCTGATGTTTCGCCAGAACCTCTGCCCTTCCCGCCACTGCAATGTTCTGCCGTCCAACGGGATCAGAGACCCAGCGGGCAATCACATCGGGAAGCGTTTCGTGGGAATCGTAATATGCAAGGTGAAAACCGTCTGTAAACACAGCCTCCATGGCACTGCTTCTTTCAGCCAACAAAAAGCCGCCGCAGGCCAGGATATCAAATATCCGCATGGTGACTGTCTGGCGTTGGTACAGACGGGGTATGTCTAAATTTACAGCGCTCGCACAGTAAATCTGCGTCAACTCGTCCCCATGATCAGCAGGCCCACGGTAATGAGGACGGTAGTCTGTCCAACCAGCATCGCCCCAAACTGCTACGGGGCCCGGATATCGCAGCATGGAGGCGACTCCGCGTTGACGGTAAAAAGCGCTCGCCACGCCATTCAGCTTGGCGATCAGCTCAGCGCAGTCACCATCGGTATGACAAAGTTCCCTGAGGAATGCCGGCAAAGCTTCGGGACCTTCCGCCGCCCCAAGCCACGGAAGCCCAACGACGCCTTCGGCCTTATACATACCGTTCGACACCCACGAAAGCCCACGAGCGCAAAGAGAATCGCCACCTCTAGGTGCCAACCAACGATCTAGGGCATAAACCTCATCGACCAATGAACTACCAACAAAACTTGCCTCACAACGACAACAAGTCAAGATCAAATCCTCCTGCACCGGCTGCCTTCGATTCGCCGGTGCAGCCAGCAACAAGTGCCGAGCGTCAACACCAAGAAGGCCAAATTTAGCAACCGTCGACAGGTCATGTGCAAACAGAAGACATAAAGCTGAATCAATTCCACTGGTAAGGCTCTGTCTATTCAAGGGCAACGGATCAATAGTCCAGGATACATAGGGTATTGCCAGGCGACTACACAACACTGCGATCTCGGGAGAAAAATTAATGCTGAATACCCAGGCCGGTTGGTGCGTTTTGCACTCCCGATCGAAGGCCTCAATTGACAATGTATTGGATGACAGTCCAATACAGTTAAAGCCGAGAAGGGCAAAGATCGCAGTGACATCCGATATCACCAAATGGTAATGGATATAAATAATATTTCTGGACATCAAGCCGACTGACGTAGCTAAAATAACGGAATTAGCCAGAAAATCAGGACTAACCCTTTCAAGAAAACCCGCGAACCTTTCGATCGGGTCCCTTCAAATGATCAAAATATTCGCTCAATCCAGAAAGCATAAAAGGGTGATCTGCATCCGGAAACGCCTCAGATAAATTAAAAAAGGACATTCCTCGCGTTTGATAGTCTCGGCGCACCACATCAAAAACGAAGGAATCGTGCCACTCCTTTAGAGAAAAGATGTCTCCGTAAATATAGAGATTTAGGAAATCTTTGATGAAGTTAGCAGTATCTTTATGTCCATAATTATAAGCAACAAATCCACATTCAGAGTGCGGGTTGGGCAAGGGAAAAGCTTCCCTACCCAAGTAGGAAGCCAAAAATTCATTAGACGGAAAAAAAATATTTAGATCATTTTCTTGAAAGTCCTTTACGCAAACTATATCGGAGTCAATCCAGGCGAAATTATTTTGAACGTTTCTTTCTTGTAGTGTCTGCTGGATAGCAAATATCTTAAATGCGAATCTAACCGCATCGTACCGATAGTTATAGGTCGAACTGATACGCTTTTGTTCATCCTGCCGCAATACAATTCCGCGAGCCTCTGAAAATTGCGAGTAAATACCTCGAAATCTGGTTAATAAATCAGAGCTCAGACTGACTATCTTAATTCTGTCAGATTCAAACTCATCGCGAACCGCTTCTAGTCCGGCCCCTTCAAAGCATATTACTAATTCAATATTATTCCCGGCTTTATCAAGCCAGCTAGATAAAAATCGCCTCCCATATTGTTCATACAATTTATAATTCATTGAGCTAATAAATGTCAGCATGGCTTCCTCGCGACAATAAACATATCTCTTCCTTTTTGATGGAACTTTGCGTCACATGAAGAATGGACCAGCAATATTTGATCAACAGATTAATTGAAGCATGCCAATTCCCTAATATCCATCTAATGTCGTATATTGATGCCGATCGTGAGGACTCATTTTTAATAATCGAAATTATCAATATTGATCAAGCCCTTTAAAGGGTATCCGCTGCAACCTAAATTTAACTTGACTTCAGAAAGATTATAGGTAGCAGCATATTCGCTGATCACAGCTTTGTTCATATTGTTACCTAAGCAAATCTTATGGAGAGGCAGAATCAAACGAGAACCATGGCCGTTGATGATAGCGGATTACAAACGGGTGAAGTTAATTTCCTCGCCCTGAGCTGAGCCATTTCTGCCCCCTTCGTTGGAGGCCCCACTTGGTATCGCATCAGTTGTTGCACTCGCGGATCGTCGTACCTGGGACATCCGCGCGTTCTCGAATACAAAGTTCCACCTTTGTAATTCGGGCTTACTCTCACATTAAGAATTTTCCCCACCCAGAAAGAATACCCCCACCAGTGGACAATGTCTGAAAGTCATTGCCCACTGGTGGGGGTATTTACTGGCGCAATCTGCGCCCTGTGTTACTTGAGCAAAGCCAACACAGTCTGCGGCTGCTGGTTGGCCTGCGCCAACATGGCCGTTGCAGCTTGTTGAACAATTTGCGCCCGGGACAGCTGCGTAGATGCAGTGGCGTAATCTGTGTCAACAATCGAGCTGCGCGATGCCTGGACATTTTGAGAAACATTCGTCAAATTGTCGGCCGCATAGGTCAAACGATTGATCGAAGCACCGATGGTTGCGCGCACATTGTTGATGTAGTCAATAGCGCTGTCAATCGTGGTAATTGCCGCAGATGCAGCGGTTGACGATGAATCGGTCGATATTGCAATACCATGGATGGACAACGCGTTTGCACCGGTGCTGGTGCTGCTTAACGCCACCGTGAATGTCTGACCGCTGTTCACACCAATTTGGAACGTGACGCTGGTATTGACCGCCACGCTCTTTCCGTTCCAGGTAGTGCTTGAAGCAATCGCTGCAATCTGCGTGGTTAAAGCATTAAACTCGGTTTGCAGATAGCCTTGCTGCGTAGCCGATAGCGTCCCGTTGTTGGACTGCACTGCGAGTTCACGCATACGCTGCAACATATTGCTCTGCTCAACCATCGCTCCCTCCGCGGTTTGCAGCATGTTGATGCCGTCGTTAGCGTTGCGTACAGCTTGGTTCAGACCGCGCACCTGGGCCGTCATGCTTTCGCCAATAGCCATGCCAGCAGCATCATCGCCCGAGCTATTGATGCGCTTGCCAGTGGACAGTTGCTCCATGGCATTCGACATGACCCGCGCATTTTTTGACAACGCATTTTGAGCAAACAATGCTGAGGTGTTGGTATTGATGACTGCCATGGTAATTCTCCAGTAAATAGTTACACAGTGAAAGGGTTACTTGAAAAATTACGGTGTGTAATTTTTCGTTCTTACTTTGAAAGCATCGGCATGCAAATAAATATCTTGAGCCGATTGCGCAAATTTTTCTTAACTTTTTTGGTTGTACAAGATGCCGCGAAGGTCATCGAGCTTGTGGGCAATGCGCAAGACTTCTTCCGACGGAATCTGTCGCACTACCTCGCCAGTATGTAAGTTACTGACCTTGATGACCGGACTCTTCACCGACTTGTCGTATGAAAACCCAAGCCCTTGGTTTTTGACGGCTAACTGGTCGTTGAGCAGCGCTACGGCCTGCTCTAGGTTTTTATTCGCCTCAGCCGGATCGAACTTGATTTCATTTGGCTTGGGCGCAGCAACCTTGGGCTTTTGCGGCACTGCCGGAGCCGGCGCTTTTTCGGCGGGCGCGCTGCGCACAGCCTCAGCGCCCGCAGGCGGCACGTTCGCGGGATGCCCCGCAGGGGCACCACGTATGCTGACTTCAGCGACCATATTGACCGTCCTTTCACTTTAATGGGATCCACGCCTCCAGAAAGGGCAGCGTTGGAGCAGGGGTTTAAAACCCTCGCAGTAGTGATTCGGACGGAGATCTCAAAACTTGAGCGACTAATTAAAAAAGCTGAAATGTTCCGCGCGGGAGATTAGCTGCTATCCGCCTACGGCTTAGCGCCGCTGTCGCCAGGGCTAGTTTTTGGTGTACATAGCCATCAGTCCATCAAAAGAGCTCTTCAGTCCCGTTTGGGTGCTCTTGGTTCCACCGACGATGCTGTCCATGGACGAGAACTGTTTGGTGTAACGCTCCAACAGGCGCTGCATGCGATCTTCCAATGCGGTCAGGTCGGCTTGGTATTTGGCAATACGCGTGGTCGCATTGGCGCTCTCCACGGTCACACTGCCAGAACTACTCAACATCGTGTAGAGGGTGCGACTCGCCTCACCGGCGATACCGGCAGCGGTTGTGGTGTCATAGACGCTCAAGGAGTCTTCGTCACCGGTCATGACATAAACGACATCGCTGTAATAAGAACTGAGAGCCGTATCCAGCGTCGTCTTATTGATGCTCAGCTTTCCGGCACGGTCCATCGTCAAGCCAACATCCACCAGATAGTTATAGGACCCATCTGTGCTGGGTGTTGTAGAAACCGTGGTCATCAGGCCGCGCAAAGTATCTCGTATCGTGCGCACGGTGGAGTTGCCCACCAGGGTTGCACCATAGGTCTCAAGGGTTGAAGCAGGGTTAGTCACCTCATCCAACAGACTCATGGCATCGTTGTACGTAGTAACCAAGGTCTGCAATTTGGTCTTCACCGCCGTGGTGTCATTTTGAAGACTCAAGGTTGCAGCCGATGACATGGTCTCCATCAGATTAAGGGTCACCCCGCCGATGGCGTCGGTCACCGTATTGCTGCTGCTGGTGATATCCACTCCATCTACCTTCAACGCAGCATCAGCAGCACTCACCTTCAAGGTGCCAAAAGCCAGTGACGTTGGAGCGCTACTGGATAAAGTAAATGTATTGTCCGCGCCCTCAGGCCCAGTCACCATGATGTTGTAATACGTTCCGTCGTACACTAGGTAAGCGGAGATGCCAAGATTGGCAGAATTGATTGCGGTGACGACTCCAGCTGGTGTTGAGGCAGTGCTAGCTATGATGATCTCGTCATCAGTTATGCCAGTGCTGCTAGCTCCGCCCACCAAAGTAAGGGTGATAGCACTGGTGGAAATCGTGTCGTCAGTGGCCGTAATCGATGCCGGTACCGAAGACAAAGTCCGTTGAGGCGTTGCCAAAGCAGTGACTTTGACTGAGTGATTTCCCGCATTAGCCAGCGATGTGGCTACCGCGGTGTATGAAGTGGAATCGCTATTGGTGACCGTGAAGTTGTTGTAGTCAGAGGTGTCCTTCAAATCGTCAAAGGCCGCTTTGACCGAACTCATGGCGTACTTCACCGCCGACATTCCCGAAACGATGCCCTCGTTTTTAGTGATGTTTTTATTGATCGCCGCTTCGCGTGGTGCGCGCTCGGCTGCCACCAAATTAGAGGCCAGTGAGTTTGTGTCGATACCAGACCCAGCGCCCAGGGTGTTGGTAATGTTGGCGGCGGCTTTCTTCGCAGTTGTTGCAGCCGTGGCGCTCGCCGTGCTGCTGGATGAAGTCGAGTTAACGGCGGTAACCATGGTCTAGATTTTTTCTTAATCGTTCAACACAACGCTTGAGCTTCAACAACTACTTACTTAGATGTACTTGAAGATCGACAACTGAGATATCTTCGCAAAACTGGCCTGCGCCGCCTCCAAAGAAACCATCTGTTTTTGCATTTGTGTAATAGCGGTGGCCATGTCCAAGTCTTCCACCTTGGACAGTGCTGTTTTCAGCGTGATCTTGGTGTCATCCAACATGATTCCCTGTTGCTCAACCACTTTCATGCTGGTCCCAGAATCCGCCTGCGCCAACACGACGCCGGTATGCAAGGCATCCATCTCTGTGAGACCCCGCTGCATATTGGTTTTATCGTTGCCCTTAACGGCGGTGATGAGATCGTCAACCGACTGAAAAAAGCCAGTGCCGCTGGAAACGCCATCGGAGTCGGTACGCACCACCCGAACAAAAGCGTTGGTGCCTGGCCGGTTCAGCGGCAGTTGACGCTGGTCACCGACCGCAATGTTCATCCGGGTCTGATCACCCTGGTAACTAACCGCACCGGTAGCATCGGCTTTAAAAGCCGGCGTGCTGACCTTGCTTCCCGCGAAAATATAGTTGCCGGTGGTGTCGCGGGAATTGGACAAGCTAAGCAACTGGTCTCGCAGACCTTTCATTTCAGTAGCAATCGCCGTGCGACTCACTGTCCCTTGGGTGCCGTTATTGGCCTGAACTGCGAGTTCTTTAATGCGCACCAGTACATCGCTTGCGCTGGTGAGCGTCGTGCTTTCCATGTCTAAACGGGCTTGTACGGTATCCAGCGCTTTGCTGTAGTTGTCTTGGCGGGCTATGGTGGCTTTGATACGCGCCATCATGGCAGCCTGATCCGGGGCGTCACTGGGGTTGAGGATTTGTTTACCGGTTGCGATTTGCGCCTGGCTTTTGCTCAGGGCATTCATCGCGTTGCTCATTTGCGTAGTGGCGCGGTCAAAGATGAAGGCGGTGGAAATTTGCATGGTGTGGCCTTGCTACAAATGGCTTAGCGGATACCCAGGACACTGTCGAACAGCTGCCCGGAGATCTGGATAACTTTGGCGGCCGCCTGGTAGGCCTGCTGAAAACGGATCAGGTCGGCAGCCTCTGCGTCAAGGCTGACACCAGAGAGTTCGTCCCGCGACGCCACCGCCTGCTCATGCACCACGGTCAAGGCGGTTTGCGCGATCGTCGCCTGCCGGGCAATATTGCCCATCTCGTTCACGTGGTCGATATAGGCGGCGCTGACCGTCTTGTTGCCCACCAAATGCTTGTTTTCCAGTGCGGCAAGAGCGATTGCGTTGTCGTTGTTACCAACGCCATCTTGGTTGCCGTCCATGCTGTACTGATCGCCAGAAGCGGGGGCCTTGGTGAATGTAAGGCTCAGGCCCTGGTACGCCAAACCCGGGTCGAGCTGGGCAGGGTCGAAATCCCGGCTAGCCAGCTCAGTGCCGGTAGCCTTGTCGGTAATGGTGTAGCTGGTTGCCGAGGTAAAGGTCACCTTCAGGCTTTGCGCGCGCAAGGAAGCTCGCGGATCCGTGGCTGCCCCAGAGTAACTGGCAGCCACAGACGCGATACCCGCGCCTGACACAAACACCAGCAGGTCATCGGGCGCAGCACCACTGATGCTGGCCTCGGTGCGAAAGCCCAGTTGGGCCATTTCGTGAGGCGTGCCAGACGCGCCGAACGTCAACTGCAAGGGTGTGTAGCCGGTTCCACTGGCGTCTGCTGTAACTGGCTGGCTCAGGCGCAAGCTGCCACCGTAAGCGCCGCTGGAGACGCTCAGGGCGTTGGCCTCGCTGCCGCCGTAATAGGTGGTGTCGATGGTGATGTCCTCACCCTCATACCCTGCCGCGTTGGTGATCACCAGTTCGCCAGCCGGCGTCACAGACGCCGTAACGTGGGTGCTGTCTGTCTGGTCATTGATCGCAGAGGCCAGATCGTGGATGTTCCTCAGCGCAGGCGTCAACACGCCACTTTGGTAGCTCGCGATGTCCACGCCGGAAATTGACAAGGGCATGCTCAGGCGAATCTGGCTTGGCGGTATGCGAATTTCGTTGTAAGCAGTTGCCGTCACACCACTGTTCAAGGTCGGCGAGAGCACCAGATGGACCTCATTTCCATTACGGGAAATGCTGGCTGTCACATGGGTGTCAGTTGATTTGAGGTTGATCGCGGCCACCAAACCATTGAGATCTGTCACTGCGGTGGTGTCGATGGTCTCACCGCCAATGTCAAAAGCCATGTTCAAAATCGACTCACCGCCAATCGTGGGAACACCGTCAGAGGTATTTTCGTTGACGGTGATCGGCAAGCGGGTGCTGTCATCGGCACTGACGACTTGGTCGTTGATTGTCACGGTGTCAACCAGCGCAGTGGCATCCACATAGGTTTTGGCATTGATCCAGCTCGCCAGTTCGCTGGCCTGGCGGGTTGAACCGTCGCTCAATGCTGGCAAGCTATCGAGCGCAACACCATTGATGACAAACGCATCGGCGGCTATCGCTCCGGTTTGCCCGGTCTGGATGCGGTTGCCTTGCAGGACCGCAGGAAAGGTCTTGTAGCTGTCGATCTGGTCTTTGCTGTTGTAGACCGGCTGCTCTTGTACCGTAGCCTGTGCACCATAAAAGACCTGCATATCGCGGTAGCCGCTGGTGCCGGAAACGTTGAGATAACTTTCGCTGTATTTCGCGCCAGACGCAAAACCGTTACCGGTGGTCATCAGCGTTTCCTGCATAGCGTCGCTGAGGGTGCCGCCGATCAGGGCACGCCCGTCGCGGGTCAGAATATTCAGATTCTGTCCGCTCTGTGCGGCGTCCAGAAAAAAGTGCACATCTTGCATACCGCGGGCGACCGAGGCCACCGGTTGGATCGGCACGCTGCTGGCCACCGAAACCGCATGGCCGGCACTGGGGTGCGGATTGTTGACAAACAGCTTGGTGATGTCGTCCGCAGGTACCAGCAACTGGCCGCTGGGGCTGCTGCGCACGGGGGATGCACTGGCGTCGTAGACCAAGGTTGCATCACTGCCGCTGGTATTGGTATCTTTTTCGATCACGCGAAACTGCGCGGCCGCGCTGACCCGCATCGGGTCATCAAAGGCCACCGACATGCCGCCCGCCGCACTGGAAGCGGACGAGTCGAACGCAAACAAGGCAAGCGCCGGATTGCCATAGCCGTCGATACCGCCGAGGTGCACCTCGTTAACCGCACCTGCAAAACTTTTAGCCAGGTTGTCCAATGCGGCGCGGGAGCTGCCCAAGACCTGTTCCCGAAACGTCATCAGACCCGAGACGCTGCCACTGGTTGGGCCACTCAGAGCCAGCGGCTTTCCATACGGGTCCAGCACCAAGGCCACTTTCTCAGGCGATGCTGAATTGAAATTGGCACCAATTTCCACCGACTTGTTTCCAATCACGACCAAGTCTTGGTTGATCGAAGGGCCCAGGCTGACGGTGACGGTACCGTTTAAATCGAATCGGGTGTTGACATGCGCCAGGTTGGACATGTCACGCAACAGCTGGTCACGCTGGTCCAACAGACCGGGCGGTTGGGCATCGGCGGTGCGCTGCTTGGTCAGCTGGGTGTTCACCATGGCCAGCTGCTTGGACAGGGAGTTGATCTGTTCCACCTGGCCCTGCAGTGCCTGGCTGGTTTCCTCTTGGATCGAATCCAGCTGCGCGGAAAGCTGGCCGAATCGATCGGCCACGCCTTGCGCGTCGCGCACGAAACTGCTGCGCAGCACCGTGGATGCCGGGTCAGTGGACACGTCACGGGCCGAGGAGAAAAACTGGTCCAAGGAGCTGTTGAGACTCATGGTTTCGCCGCCCATGATGTCTACCACCCGGTTGGCGTAGTTCACCATGGGCTCCTGGCTGGTCAAGTCGCTGTTGCTGTTGCGCAGATTGGCCTCAACAAATGCGTTGTACTGGCGGGTGATGCGCTCCACCGCCACGCCCGTACCCATGAAAATTCTGCCGGTTTGGGTAACCGGGTTGGCCACAAAGTTGGCAGTCTCCCGGGAATAACCGACCGTTGAAACGTTGGCGATGTTGTTGGCGGTCGTATTCAGCGCGCGCTGATAGGCCGCCACCGCATTCGATGCGACGCCCAGAATATCGCTCATGGCCGGGCTCCGTCAGCGGAGTCGGCGGCTTTCACCGCATCTTCGGCTCGCACAATTGGGCGTTGCGCAGCGCTCAAGGGCATAGGCCCGCCCATGCGCAACAAAGGCAATGCGCTTGGTGCAACCGGCTGCAAGGACAAAGGCGTAGCCGGTGGCACCGCCAGTGAAAAACCTTTGGCTGATGCCGCGCGGGCTTGCAGCACGCTGGCCGTAGAAGTGGGTTGCTGCGTCTTTTCCGCCTGGTGGGCTTGTTGTTCCTGGATGTCTCTGATCGCCTGGGCGTTGGCAGCCTGAACCGCCGGATCCGGCATGTTTTTAATCAGCATGTCGGCCAGACCCAGGGTGTTTTTCTTGGCCATGGCCAGCGAGACTTCCTTATCGAACATGCCCTCAAACGTGTCCTTGGCCTGCGACTCCACCAGATCGCTCTTGAAGCTGGCGTCGCGCATGGACTTCATCATCATTTGCAAAAACAGCGCTTCAAATTGCTGCGCGGTTTCGCGCGCTGCACTCTTGCCGTCCTTGGCCGCTTGTCCCTTCAGACGGCCCAGGTTGCCGAAGTCCAAATAGGACCCCGCATTGGTCCCACTCAGGGCCGATGCCGCAGAGGGTGGAAGGTTTTTAGAGAGCGCGTCCATGCTGCAGTCGTCGAGGTGTGGGTCCGCCTTAAATCACCAACAGCTCGGCACGCAAGCTGCCGGAACTTTTCAGCGCTTCCAGGATTGCAATCAAAGCAGAAGGCGTGGCGCCCACCTGGTTGATCGCATCGACGATGGCACGCAAGTCCACGCCAGGCTGGAACAAGAACATAGGCTTGTTCGGCTCTTCAATCTTCACGTCAGCGTTTTGTACGGCCTGGGTCGTGCCATTGGACAGGGCGCCGGGCTGCGAGACTTCGTTGGTCATGGCCACAGACACGGTGATGCTGCCGTGGGTCACGGCAGCAGCCGTTACCCGCACGTTACGGCTGATGACCACGGTGCCGGTTTTGGCATTGATCACCACCCGCGCCGGGCCTTCACCGGGTTGTACGTCCAGGTTCTCGACCATGCTCATAAAGGTCACGCGCTGGCTGAGGTCGCTGGGTGCGCGCACCAGAATCGAGACGCCGTCCAGCGCACGCGCGATGTCGCCGCCGAACTTGGTATTGATCGCCTGGATGATGGCGCTGGCGGTGGTGAAATCACCGTCGCGCAAATTCAGCAAAACACTGTCGGTTTTGTCAAAGGAGTTGTTCACCACCCTTTCAACAATCGCACCGGATGGGATGCGCGCCGCAGTCGTCACGCCGGTGGCGGCTTTGGAGCCCGCCGCGCTGACATCCATGCCCGTGGCCGTCAAGGCACCCTGCGCCAGCGCGTAAATCTGTCCGTCTACACCGCGCAAGCTGGTCATCAACAGGCTGCCGCCGCGCAAGCTGGTGGCTTTTCCGATGGCTGAAATATTGACATCGATTTTCTGGCCTGGCTTGACCATGCCCGGGAGCTCAGCGGTAATCATGACGGCTGCCACATTCGCCAAGTTGATCTTGCCAGCGGCCGCAGCGGCTTCGTAGTCGGCAATCGAGCTCTCTTGGTTGACACCCATGCGGCTGAGCAAGGTCTTCATGCTCTGCGTGGTGAATGTCAGGTCCGATCCGTCACCAGTTCCTTGCAAACCCACGATCAGTCCATAACCGATCAACTGGTTGCTGCGCATAGCCGCCATGGTGGCCAGGTCTTTGATGCGGTCCGCGTGGGCCACACCAACACCCCATAAAGACAGCGTCAGCAATACGCTGATCCGCACAAACTGGAACGAGAGCTTAGACATGTGTTTTCTTCCGGTCAGGCAACAAGAAATCAGAAGGGCCAGAGCTTGAGTAGAGCGCTGGTACCCCAGCCGGCGCGCGTTGCTGCAGCCATATCGCCGGTACCGCGGTAGGTGATCTGGGCATTTGCCAGACGCGTCGACAAGACGCTGTTATTGGGCGAAACATCTTCCGGCCGAATCACCCCTGCAACCTGGATGATCTCGGATCCCTCGCTCAGCGCCATCTGCTTCTCACCGCGCACCACCAGGTTTCCATTGGCCATCACTTCAACCACGCTCACCACCACGGAGCCGGTCAGCTTGGCGGACTGATCGGCGCTGCCGACACCGGTGCTACCTATTTTTGCTCCAGCCAGTTGCGTCACATTCAACAGGCCACCGCCCATTTCGGAAGGTAATGCGTTGTTGCTCGCGGTACGGCTGAGCGAGTTGTTTTGGGTGCGGGTGGCTTGCGACGTTTCAGCCAAGGCAACCGTGATGACATCGCCCACCTTGAAGTTACGCGTACGGCCCAGAAAAGTCTCACCCAAGAGCGAGTTGTACAAAGATCCGCTCGCCTGCTCAGGCACTTCGCTGGCAACCGGGTATACCGGAGCAAAGCCAGGGGAATGGGTCAAGGGCTGCGGCGGCAAGACCGAGCAACCGGCCAAGCAAATGGCACCAAAAACAACAACCGATAAAAGACGCGCGGCCATGGTTATTCCTTACATGTTCTGGTTCATATACTTGAGCATGCCGTCCACCGCCGAGATGGCTTTGGAGTTGATCTCGTACGCGCGCTGGGTTTCGATCATGTTGACCATCTCCTCCACCACGTTCACGTTGGAGGCCTCCAGCGTGCCTTGCATCAGCGCACCGGTTCCGCTCTGGCCAGGGTTGGCGGCTACGGGTGCGCCGCTGGCGGGGGTCTCTTTCATCAGGTTCTGGCCCACCGGGGTCAGACCGGCGGGGTTCAAAAAGCGAGCGACCTGGATCTGGCCCAGCGTGGCGGCGCCGCCGCCAAACAACTCGGCGCTGACCGTTCCGTCGCGGCCGATGGTCAGGCTTTGGGCAGTCGGGGGGATGGTAATGGCGGGTACCAGCGGTTGGCCGCTAGAGGTCACCAGCGCTCCGGTCGCCGACACCTTGAAGTTGCCGTCGCGGGTATAGGCCAAGGTGCCGTCGGCCTGCGTAATCTGGAAGTGCCCCTCGCCCGCGATCGCCAGATCCAGCGGATTTTGGGTATTGATCATGTTGCCCTGGGCATTGAGCTTTTCGGTGGCCATCACGCGCACACCGGTACCCAGCATCAGGCCCGTCGGCGCCTGCGTAGCCGCCGAGGTCTGGCCGCCCGCTTGGCGGATGTTCTGGTACAAAAGGTCTTCAAAGACCGCACGGTCACGCTTAAAGCCGGTGGTGTTGACGTTGGCCAGGTTGTTCGAGATCACGTTCATACGTGTCTGCTGCGCGTCCAGGCCCGTCTTGGCGACCCACATTGATGCGTCCATCTTTTGCTCCTAGGTGAATTCAATACCCAGAAGCATGCAAAAGACATGCCATCCAAAATTGCCGGTTTTCCGGACATCCCGCAAGCGCATTCGCGCCGCGCCCGAATCTTGATGGCCAACCGCAGTTGGCACCAACTCCCTCAGGCTGGGGTTTTAGCTGCCCTTGAGCATCGAAGCGCCCGCCTCGTCGGTGGTCTTGGCCTCTTTGATCATGTTGATTTGCTGCTCAAATGCCCGGCTTTGGTCGATCAGCTTGACCATGATGTTCATGGCATTGACCGCACTGCCCTCCAGCGCCCCGGGCGTGAGGCCTGGTTTTTCCGGGCCGGGCGTGATGTCCTGGCCGTCGCCCGCGCTATTTTTGAACAGCCCGTCCTGGCGCCGCAACAGTGGGCTGGTACTCGCATCGCGCAGCATCAGCTTCCCTAAAGCGACAGGTACCTTCACGCCGACCTGGGCCATATCGGTCCCCATGACGGTTCCGTCGGCGCGAATTTCAATTTTTAAACCTGGGGGCAAGGTCAGCGGCCCGCCGCCTTCGCTGCGGATCAGATGCCCTTGCCCATTTTCCAGTGTGCCTTGCGCGTTGATACGCAAATCACCGCGGCGGGTAAAAGCCAAGGTGCCATCAGCAGCCGAAACACCCAACACGGTCGACCCCGACATGGAAATGTCCAGGTCGTTACCGGTGGCAATAACCGGACCGCCCTTCAAACTAATAAAGTCTTCCGAGAACGACTGGGGCTGAAAGCGCGTCTTGAAACCCGCGCCTTCCACTTGCACCGCACGGGTCGCAACCTCAAAGCTGCGCTTGAAGCCAATTGTCGAGACGTTGGCCATCTCATTGACAGACATCTGGCGCGATACGCGTTGCTCGTTGATCGAGGCAACCGCGTTAAAAGCTAAGCGATCCATGGCAGGTTCCTCAAGCGTTCAGGTTGTCAAGCGATTAAGCGCGCAAGTTGATGATCGCCGACGTCATGGTCGAGCTGGTCTCAATCGCCTTGGCATTGGCCTGGAAGTTACGCTGGG
>Ga0214921_10006803_pt1 | contig 15472 bp, 14 predicted proteins | sample LL1505_MetaG_FD_177992 | JGI IMG/M metagenome (GOLD analysis project Ga0214921, IMG submission 177992) | Freshwater microbial communities from Lake Lanier, Atlanta, Georgia, United States - LL-1505 | ecosystem: Environmental > Aquatic > Freshwater > Lake | place: USA: Georgia | collected...
TACTCATATCATTTGAAGTCATTATATGACAAAATGAAAATTCGTCCTTAAGAAAGGGATAATCATCAATTGATTCCGAGGGATGAAATCTAAAGAAAATCTCGACATTTTTTAATTCGCTTGATGCCTCTAAAAATAACCTAGCTAATTTTACCTTTTGATCAAATTGAAAATTTGTAGAGGCAAATATTATTCTTGGTTTTCGTCCTAAATGCATCAACGATTTAGGTTTACTTTCAACTATTTCTGAAATTTTAAAATTTCCAATATCAATTAATTGTTGTGGATTTAGATACTTATTGAATTGCTTACGATGAAATTCACCCCAACACAATAAATTATCAGCAAGTACTGGAGCATATACAGTTATAGGAAGTGTTAATCCATGTATCAGGGAATATGTTGTTATTTTCTTGATTTTGGAACAAAGTACCAAAGCTGAATTCCAGGGCTGCCTGTCATGATCAACCAATACTATTTTAGGTTTTGTTTGACTAAGAATCCGATTAAAAGCAAGAACTAATCTTGTTTGGAAAAAATAATTTATGATTATTTGAAATTGAAAACTTCTGTCAAAAACTATTGGAACATTAACGCTCAATTCATTTCTTAATTTGGGTAAACACTTCAATATTTCATTTTTCCATATTACTTCTTCCTCTGAGGTTAAGGAGAAACTATTCAATGAAACTTGTCTCATTATTGAATCATTTGGCAATTGATCCTTGGAAAGTATTACAACCGCTTTAGATTCAAATAATTGGTAAATTGGAAGTATCCATGAAGTTAAACGGTTCTGATTAGCTGTTAATCCTAATAATACCAAAGTGTTTTCCAATGGTTTTATTTCAAGCTTATTTAGTCCAGACTTTCTGATAAATTTAAAATAGTACTTTAATAAAATAAGACCTTGAAGAAAACTTTGCTTTAAACCACCAGAATAACCTACATCTGCAGCGGTTGAAATTTGATACGACAGTAAAGAACCAGAAGGAACTCCCAAAAATTCTATTTCATTCAATTTTGCCTCCAAAAGCATTCCTTCTTCAAATGAAAACCTCTTTAATCCTCCTTTCAAATCTTTTCCTTCCAGGATAAATAATTTAATGTAATAAAACTGGTTGCCAAAGAAGCAACCTTACCGGTAATAAATGAAAATGCAATCATTGCCAGTGTAAGTTCACGATAAAAATTAAACAACAGAATTACTGAAACATACACAATAATTCCTATTATAAGACTTATTAGATATACTTTTTGCTTTTTACAAACAATAAAAATATTGTCAATGGAAGACAAACTCATAACTAAAGGCAACATTAATGTATACCTTCCTGCTTCTACCCCCCCGTTAAATTTAGGTAAAAGCAAATCAACAAAAAAAGGTAAAAAATACCAGGCTAAAAGTGTAAATGGTACCAATATTGCAAAAACTGTAAAACCTGCCTTAAGTGCGCTTTTTAGTAATTTACTAAGTACCACTCCCTCTCCAAATTCCCTAGCTAATTTAGGATAAAGAACCTGATTTAGAGAACTTGGGATAAGTGAAAGTGTTGCAAAGGCTAAATTCGAAATTGTATATAGTCCTAAACTTTCACCGCCCAAAAATTCAACAATAAATGTAGAATTTAATGTAAACCAAAGTGAATCCAAATACCCAACAACAAAAATCGGAAATCCTACCTTAAATAGTTGAATAAAATGTGGCTTTGACCAAGCTGGCCTTATTTTCAGTGGTCGAAATCTAAAAAGCATAGTAAATTCAGAATAGGCCACTATCATTGCTCTGCCCAGAAATCCTAAATATCCAAAAGCATATACTAGAATTAAAGAAACAAAACTAATTATTGATTTATAAAATGTAATTAAAGAAAGTTTCTTGAAATCTGAACCTGTTCTAAAAGTAACTTTTAAATACAACTCTGCGTTAAAATATGCATAAAGGTTTATCCCTATTACAATAAATGTTATCCCTTTTAAACTCTCATTTGTAAATAGAAAGTAAATTCCTGGAATCAATAAACCAACAAAAGAAAGCACTCCTAAACATCTCGACCATAAATTGGCAACAGCAGCCATCAATTGGGCTCGTTGAATTTTATTTCTACCAAAATAAAAAGGAAGTTCACGATTTAACCCATTAACAACACCTAATTGGGTCATTCCGATATAACCCTGTAACAAATTAATACTGTTAAATAATCCAAAAAGTGTGGGCCCTAAAAGTCTGGCAGAGATTAATCCACCCAACAAATTTAAAACTGAGGATAACATATTGCTTGCTGCATATACCCCGACAGTTTTTGTAAAGGAACTGAATTGAATTTTTTTCAATAGGTTATTTGTAATTCCCTTCAAGAATCACCTGATAAATTTCCCGGCAGTTTTGTTCCTGCTGTTCCAGATATATCAACGACGAATCCTCTGGATGGAACAAAAAAGCTTTAGTTTGTTTGTAAAGTCCCGGTTTATATATTTTGTCTAATTCATCTTCAATAACCAATTGTTCAACTTTAACAGATTTTAATTCCTGAATTTGTAGCATTTCCAAGGGCTTAAAAATATACCGGTGTTTGTCAGTTACAAATTCTGCAACCCATCTGCCAGGTCCTTTCCAATTTGCTTGGTATGAAAACAAAGCATTATTGTTTGTAATTCCTGCTCCGGTGAATATTGCCTTAGGATGCCATTCCAGTTTGTCTGTAGCATAAGATTTCATTTCCTTCGGAGTTCCACCGAGGTAGAAAGCCATGTCAATAATATGCGTAGAATTGGCAAAAAGCAGGTTATTTTTAACAGTCTCGTAATTGGGCAAGTCTTCAATGGTATGCGGCCATTCCGTGAATTCAAAATGAAAGGATTTTACTCCTCCGTCTTCCTCAATAAGCTCCCGGCATTTCAAAACAGTAGAATAAAACCTCCTGTTATAGGCAATGGCAATCTTCGCCTGATTCTTCCTTGCAAACTCTGCCAGGTCAACAATATCCTGCAGATTTGTTCCTCCTGGTTTTTCGAGCAGAATATCTTTTATCCCCAGGCCTATCAATAATTTTGTGTGGCTCGCAAGGTAGTCAACATTACTGCTGATAATGCCATGCGTATATTTGTTATTGGGTTGAAATGATTCTAGACCGCCGGCATATACCCTTGCCTGAGGAAACATGTCCTTAAATGAATTGCAGTTTGCCTCACCTCTTCCAATTACTTCATAACTCGCCTTCAGGCCCTCGAGCACTTTAGCATATTCTTTAGCCATGTAACCGGTTCCAACCAATAGTACTTCCATGTATTAATATTTTATGTTATTGGGCAAAGTGTGGTTTTATGGTGTTCACCAAACAAACAATTGTTGAACACCTCAAATAAAAGCAGATGTGATTGTCGGGTCTCTTCCAGAGTGGTGAGCCTGCAATTTCCTTCCAGAATTTCAAGTACAATTTTATCACTCAATCTGCTGGTAGGTATTATGGTAAAGTCTTTCTTTTCATTGGATCCTTCACCAATTGTATAATATTTCTGAGACTGCTCGCTTAACAGGTACTCCTTTTTTCCCTGTCTTACATTTATGCTTACACCTCCCAAAAAATCAGGGTCTGCAATGATAGAAATTTTGTCGCCCTTACTATTAATCAATTTCAGTGTTCCGGTAAACTCATTGTATTGACTACCTCTTCGATTTTCAATATCAAATTTAGAAACCGAAGCTGAATCAATACGCAGGTTATTGTTAGCAGTCAGGTATTGAAATATGTCTATATAATGAATTGCATTGCAACCCATACCAAAGGCATTTCCGTAAACAAGTACCTCAACAGGTGCCGTAGTACTTAATTCCTTTTTGATATCATTATAGGCGCCAAAATAACGATTGACAAAATTGCAATATGCTTTTACATTATTTACAGCCATCAACTCCATAACTTCCCTGAACTGATCCTCAGATTGAAAAACAATTTTCTCAAGAAGAAAAAACTTACAGCCAGATTCTATCAGTGCTTTTACAATATTGAATCTGGGTGCCGAAGAAGTAGCTACAATGGCAAGGTCAACTGTTGGCACCTCGTTAAGTTTGGAATACCAGCAACAATCCTCGGTTTTTGCGCCAATTCTTGCCGTATTTGTTTCAACATTTTCTGCTGATGGCTCAAGAACATGGACCTTAAATTTCTCTTTATTCTGTAAAAGTGCCTGTACATGACGGCAACCCATCATACCAAAACCCACTACCAGAACATCCAATTTATTTTTCATTGTTTAACTTGGATCTACAATTAATCATCTAAACCTGTTCCGGCCACTGTATGTCTTAATTTCCAGTTTCCCTCAGCATCTTTACCCCAAAGGTGATCGTTTCTCCAACTGTCAATCACTTCCCAGAAATAATCTTCGGTAATATCACAGTATTTCAAAAACACATCAAAAAATTTGGATGGAAATTCACCATCAAATTTTCTAACCAATTGAACTCCTTCTTCACGAGTAAGATGCCCATCTCTGATTTCATGAGCTGAATCTGATGTGGCACGTCCCAAACCAAATTTCACAAACGACAGGTAATAATGAAATCCGTCAATCTGGTCGTCGAGGGAAGCATATTTGGAATAGGTACCTTCACTTCTCACAGGATTTGCCTGAAAGCCGGTGTTTTGTACACAGTAATAGTAATTTTCCTGTGGCACCCATTTTTTATAATAACCATAGAAATGTAATTCCATACCCAGTTGTTCAAGTTTTTCGGCAGGGGGCGCCATATATGGAACAAGGTCATTCTGGCTGATGCCATATTGCGTAAAATCTTCAGGATTTATACCCGAGAAGTAATGCTTCTTATGATCTGTTCTCCAGTCTCTGGTTGCCTTAAATGCATTTTTCATATCTCCACCATATTCAACTTCTCCGTTTTCACCATACATTACCAAAGGTATGTCATAGTTTAATGCAATTTGCATAGGGAAATTTGTCTGACCATATACAAAAGGCTGAAACGGGTCGCCAATTTTTTCAAAAGACAATTTGGTCAGCAAGCGATGGATCTTACCTGGAGGAGTTCCCAAAACATTTGCCAGATCACCCACTCGAATCATTTCGTGAAGGTTTTTCCAGCCAATTTCCGTATACAGATGAGGGGCCCAAGTTACGGTTAATGGGTTCATGCCGTATTTATGTTTGAGTTCATGTGCAATGTATGCCGCATCTTTACCACCACTGCAGGGAACTACCACATCATACCTGCCATCATTTCTTCTGAACCTGTCGAGTGTGGCCATTAGTTCAGCTTCTCTCTGTGTCCAGTCAATTTTTGTCTGTTTGAATTCGGCAAAATTACAGGCTGAACAAACTCCATGTTCGTCAAACGTAATTCTTGGCCTTTGATTTGACATTGTACATTTTACGCAGTACTTCACCTCTTCCGGCAAATTGTACTTCTCTTTTACGTTTTTCTTCTCTACCATGATAACTAATTATTTAATATTAACTCTTTAAATTTCTGATATATTTTCAGTCCCTGTGTACCTGATTTTTCAGGATGAAACTGAAATGCAAAAACATTGCCTTTATGAATGGATGAACAGTATTCAACCCCGTAGTAATCTGTGAGACTCAGCATCTCGGGAGGTTTTTGAAGTTTTGCATAATAGGAATGAACAAAATACATGTACTCTCCCGGGTTGATATTTTCGAGCGGGGTATTCTTTTCGAAGGTATTTCCATTCGGCGGATAAATGGTATTCCACATAATTTGCGGCACTTTAATCTTATGCTGATTTGTATCAAATGAAGGGAACCTCACACAGGAGCCTTCAATGATATTTAAACCCTTTTGAATGTCGAATTCTTCGCTTTCGGTAAGCAATAATTGCATACCAAGGCAAACCCCCATAAGCGGTTTTCCGCTTTGGGCATAATCCCGGATAGGTTCAACTAGGTCGAGTTTACCCAGATTTGCCATTGCATCGCCAAATGCACCCACACCGGGTAACAAAATGGCATCTGATGACTCAATGTCTTTAATGTTATTAGTGATTTGTGCACTCAGTCCAACAGCCTCACAGGCCTTCAGCACACTAAACAGATTACCAATGCCGTAATCAATAATTGAAACTTTTGGATTTTCTTTCATCTTATTTCCTGAGTTTAATATTCATACTGAACAGATAGGATTTTAAACCCGAAATAGTAGTTGTTTCTAGGTTTTTAAAAGATTCTCCACTTAACAAAAAATCAAAATTACCTTCTTTAGAATTGGAATGGTCACCTTTGTGATTTTTAATAAAATCATAGTGGAAAATGGAGGCTCCGCAAACAGCATCTATATTACAATTATTTATCACCTCTTCAAAATGCTCAAGCTTACCTGCACCTCCGTGGGCAATAACAGGAATACCTACCTTATCTGCAATTTCACCAATTAGTCCCAGATCAAAACCTTTTCCGGTACCTTCCATATCAACTGAAGTAATAATGATCTCCCCTGCACCAAGCTCCTCAACCTTTTTAGCCCATTTGGTTACTTCCATTCCTGTGAATTCCCTTCCATTGTCGATAAAACAAAAATAATCACCACCGGGTTGTTTGATTGCCTCAATGGCAACAACAATGGTAGAACTACCAAATTTTTTTGAGGCCTCCCTGATAATTTCAGGATTTTTAATCGCTGCCGTATTTAATGAAACTTTATCTGCACCGGCTCTGAGTACATTTTTAATATCTTCAACGGTTCTAAGTCCGCCACCAACTGTTAGGGGAATAAAAATATTTTTAACAGTTTCGGATATGATATCATGCAGGCTATTTCTTTCATACAAGCTTGCTACCACATCCATGTATAAAAGTTCATCAGCTCCGTTCTCATAATAATACCTGGCGAAATCTGCAGGCTTACCAAGAACCCTGAGTCCTTCAAGATGTATCCCTTTAACCAGGTTAGGACCTTTAATGTCTATCCTTGGAATGATTCTGATACTGGTCATAAGGTTACAACTTGATCAGATTTTGATAAAAGAAATTCAGCCCAATCCCAATCCAAAGGCGTATCTAGGTCAACTGAAGATACCTTATCCATTTCAAATTTTATGATTTTTTCAAATTGGTTCATTGGAGCCTTTTTAATTGAGCCGGTATTTATCAAATATATGGCACCATTATACTGGTATACTTTCGGGCTATCCTGCCTTCTTGTAAATTGCCCCGGTTTTGATTGCTGTAAAAAACCGGATTCGTTTTCTTCAAATAAATTATAATAGGGATTGGCATCTGGTTCAACAACAGAAACCACCATATCAATTTCATGCTTATAAAGCTTTAACGCCTCTTTGAGCTGATCTAATTTCCTGAAAGGAGAAGTAGGCTGGAGCAAGACAATGGCTTTAAAATATTTTCCGCCATTGGCATAAAATTCAATTGCATGCAGTAAAACCTCGCGAGTTCCGGCCTTGTCGGTAGACAACTCATCAGGTCTCAGAAAAGGAACATCGAGGCCATATTCTTCAACTACAGTTTTAATTTCAAGGCTGTCTGTAGAAACACATATCTGACTATCGGGTGCAAATTTTCTGGCCAAATCAATGGCATAACAGATAAGTCGTTTACCACCTAGTTCTTTGATATTCTTTCCAGGAATACCTTTTGAACCTCCCCTTGCGGGTATAACAAAAAGAAAATCGCTTAAAGGAACATCTGTCATAACCTAATATGTTTGATATCCTCTTGTGCTTTAACAAAATCATCCATCTTACCAATATCCAGCCAATAACCCAGGATCGGATAATAGCCTACTTTTTTCCCGCTTTCTATCAATGAATCCATTAAATCGGTAGCATTGAAATGTTCATTTTTAGGAATAATGTCCACTACCTCCTTTTTCATCAGGTATATTCCTGCATTTGAATAATAGGTATAACTCGGTTTTTCCTTTAGTGATATAACACGATCGTCTTCCATTTCAAGTATCGCATATGGAATATCAACTTTATAGGGAATGCAGGCAACCATCAGGTCTGACCCGGATTTAATAAAATTCCTGTAGATATCTTCAAAATCTATATTTGTAAGCAAATCCGAGTTCATCATCAGAATGGTCTCATTTCTAAAACCATCAACCAATGACAGTGCACCCGCAGTGCCAAGCTTCTGCTCCTCCCGCACATAACTGACATTAACATTTTTGGATGAGCCGTCTCCAAAATAGTCAACCAGTTGCTCACCAAGATATTTAATACTGATATGGAAATTATTTATCCCAAAGGTTATCAAACGGTCTATACCATGTTCTATTATTGGCTTTGAACCAACTTTCAGCAATGGTTTTGGTGTTGTTTCTGTTAAAGGGCGGAGCCGTTGGCCTTCGCCCCCGGCCATTATCAGCACGTCTATCGGAAGTACAGTAGATTGACTGGTAAAATTAATCAGTCTTTTTATTTTGGTCTGAGCATCAACCACTGGCAGGAGGCGAACTCCCTGCTCCTTGTATTGCTCCACTTCTTCGAGTGAAAATTCAGCTTCTTTTAAAAACTTGAAACTGGTATTCATAAATTCGCCAACGGAATTCTTGATATTGAGGTTTTTCAGCAAACCTCTTCTGATATCACCGTCGGTTAAAGTTCCTACAAGCTCGTTTTTATCCGTAACAACAAATAAAGTTAGGTCCTGACCCAATTCATTTAGCATTAATAAAGCAACCTCAGCGAGGTCATCTTTATGCACCAAATGTTTTTTAAGTTCTACCATTTTATTTCCTTAATGTGTTTCATGATTAAGCTGGAAGTATTTCCATCTCCATAAACAGATTTAAAACCCTGAAGGTTGGTTTGCGAAAAGTGCTGAACAGCTTTTAGTATATCTGCCTTTCTAACCGGTATTGAATTAACATTCGAGGTAACTATTCTACCATGCTGACGGTTACCAAGGTTCACAACATATTTGGGGAAGTAAGAAGCTTCTCCAAAACCGCTTGAAGTATTTCCAAGTAAAAAACTGCAATGTTTCATACAAGAAAGGTATCCCAGCGTTCCAAACGATTCAACACCTATTGCTTTATCAGGATTATTTTTAATGAAATCCTGAAATTCTGCCCTTACCGTATTTCCCATGGTATCCTGATTTGGCATGGTAATAATAAATTGGAATCCTGCAATTTCATTCAGGGCACTTATTAATTCCCTTATATGGTTTTTATTATCTTCAAATGAAACTGTTTCAGGATGAAAAGTAATAAGAATACTAGGAACCGAAAGGTCAATATTGAACCTCGCCTTGAATTCATCAATGCTCAGCAGTTTCAGATTTTTAAGATTTTCAAAACTAAGCGCACCTACATTAAATACATTTTTCTCTGATTCTGTAAGTCTGATAACTCTTTGGCGATAATCTTCCGCAGCCGTAAAATGAACCTTGGACATATGGGTAATGGAATGTCTTAGAGCATCATCTATTGCACCCTCTGTTCTTTCACCTCCATGTATATGTGCAACTTTTAAATTAAATGACAATCCTGCTAAGCAGGCAGCAAACATTTCAAAACGGTCACCTAATGCAAAAACGAAATCAAATTTATTTAGATTCCAGAAGTTACTGAAAACCGCTACAGTTGAAGAAATAGCCATTGCTATGGACACCGGTTCATCATTCTCGGGAACGGTTCCGCTTATACGGTGTTTTACCTCAATGCCGTCGCTTAAAATATTATCAAGCGTAAACCCGTGCCTTTCCGACAAATGCGAACCAAAGGCAATAATTTCTAAATTAATATCCTTATCACACAGTAAATTTTTGATTAGGGGTAAGTATATGCTGTAATCAGCACGCGAACTTGTTAACAGACCAACTTTCATTCCGAAATGTTATTCATTTCAAGTTTGTGTTCAGCCGGCAAATCAATCAGTAATTTTCTGCCTACAACTTTTTCCATTTTCATCGGTGAAATTCCATCACCAGGTCTTTTCATCACCAGATCCTCCTCCAGAATCAGCTCACCTTTTTTCATACCTCTTGCCAGGTGTATACTTTTTCTGGCTATGGCCATATTTTTCAATTCAGAGGGTGAAGGTTGCTTGATTCCTGAACCAAGACAAACCTCAACATTCCGGATTGCGCTCACCATTTGCTTCAATTCTCCAGGTTCAAGAGATGCCTTGTGATCAGGGCCAGGCATATTACGATCCAATGTAAAATGTTTTTCAATTACAATAGCCCCTAATGCTACTGCTGCAATAGGCACCTCTATGCCTGAAGTGTGGTCCGAATAACCAATAAATACTCCCAATTGGCTTTCAATGGATTTCATCGCCCTGAGGTTTACGTCTTCGTATGGTGTAGGGTATTCCGTATTACAATGTAAAACTACCAATTCACTTTTATTAATTCCCTGAGCTACCAATACGGCAATAGCACTTTCTATATCTTCAAGTGTGCACATGCCTGTTGAAAGAATTACTTTTTTACCGGATTTACCAATCTTTTTCAGATAGGGCAAATTGGTAATTTCACCTGAAGGTATTTTAAATAAATCTATATTCAAATCACTCAGTAAATCGATACTTTCAAGATCAAAAGCCGTACTCAAAAACTTTATTTCCTTTTCTTTACAATATTTTATGAGCTCATGATGGTCTTCCAAACTCAGTTCAAGCGCCTTGAGCATCTGAAACTGATTATCTTCACCTGAGTCGGAAGTATTGGCAATCTGGTATTCTGCTTTCTTTGCTGCTTTGGTTACCAAGTTTGCTGCCTTAAAAGTTTGAAATTTTACATAATCAGCACCTGCATCTTTAGCTGCATCTATTAATTTCTTTGCAGTGTTTAGTGAACCATTGTGATTTACGCCGGCTTCAGCAATAATTAAAACTGAATTTTTCATTTTTTATTTAAGGGTAAAGCAGGTACGCCAGCATATATACCTTGTTCTATAATACTTTTGGCGACGACTGCTCCCGCAGCTATAACTGTATAATCTGCTATTTCAATTCCCTGAACCAAAACAGCACCTGAACCAATGAAGCAATGGTTACCTACTTTTACATTTCCGTTTACTATTGCACCTGTAGAAATTTGGGTATGATCTCCAATAAAGCAATCATGTTCAATAAGGGCTCGTGAATTAATAATACAGTTCTTACCTACTCTGGCGTCAGCATTAACCATTGCGTAATGCATAACAATTGTACCTTCACCAATTGTTGTATGTACAGAAACATGCCCGAGTGGTGAAACAATTACCGGCATATTTACTTTCAATTTTTGAAGGGCTTCAAAAATCTTGGTTCTTACTTCACTTGATTTGATCTGACCAACCGTAATAATGAAGTTACTGTGGGATTTGGAAAATGCGGGTAAATCAGAGTCACTGCCAATAATCCTATAACCGGAAATTTCCTTTCCAATTAAATTCTCCTGATCTATGATTCCAGCAATTTCATAAGTTTGAAGTTTTTCTATAACATCTATAACTGATTTGCAATGCCCTCCCCCTCCAACTAAAATAATTGAATGCTTCAAACCTAAACTTTAACGCTGCTTGATATATTAATTAAACGGTCTTCTATGTACATTGAATTTTCCAATCCGTCGGAATAACAATCTTTGAACATTTCCAATTTGTTCATTAATGCCCAGGCCGGCCTGGTCATCACCTTATTTTCGTTGGTATATTTCAAAAAGTCATCTCGTTCTTCCCTGTCTTTTACCAGAATACAATTCAACCAGTAATTGGCAAAAGAATCTTTGGGTTCTTTAACAAAATTCAAATCAGTTGCTGCAAAGAACTCAACATATTTTGCTGCGAGTTCACGCTTTTTTTCTATGAATTGATCCAGCATCTCCATTTGGGCACAAGCCAAAGCTGCATTTAAATTTGGTAAGCGGTAATTGTATCCGATATGATCGTGAACAAAATCCCATGGGTGTGGAATTTTTGCCTGGGTAGTGAGATGCTTTCCCAATTTAGCAAGCTTTTCATCATTGGTAGTAATTACTCCTCCTCCACCACAGGTTATGGTTTTATTACCATTAAAACTAAATGCGCCCAATAAACCAAATGTTCCAGTGTGCTGGTTTTTATATTTACTTCCTATCGACTCAGCGGCATCCTCTACAAGTGGCACATTATAACGAGCACAAATTTCAACCATCCTGTCAATTTCAACCGGATGTCCAAAAGTATGCATGGGAACAACTGCACCGATTCTTTTGCCAGATTTCAAGTGGTAACAATCCGAACCTTTTATTTCACATTCGTTTTTCAGAAACGAATCCAAGGCATCACAACTTAAACCAAGTGTATTCAAATCAATATCCACAAAAATAGGTTCAGCATGCAGATAACTGATGGCATTGCAGGTGGCAATAAAGGATAAAGCCTGGGTAATTACCAGTTCGTCCTTCTTAACACCTGCCAGAATCAGACTCATGTGCAGGGCTGAAGTACCATTTGTGGTGGCAATGGCATATTTTGCACCTGTATAATCCCGGATCATTTCTTCAAACCTGTCTACGTATTTTCCTACGGATGACACAAATGTTGAATCAATGGCATCCATCACATATTTGCGGTCGTTACCAACAAACCTTGGTTCATGTAAAGGAATGAAAGCTTCCGGAATGCCGTAATAATCTCTTACCAGAGATATTAACTCACTATATGTTTTTAAACTTTTGGTCATCTGGGTTCAAAATAAATCCGTCTTGAATAACCTGAATTATTTGCTTGATTCCATCGGGCACAGTTTTGGTAATTTTAAAGCCAATGGCCTTTTGAATTTTATCGAAAGCTACCCTGTAGTCTCTTGGATCTTCATTTTTACTTACATATTTAACGCTGGCATCAGGTATGAATTTCTTTATTTCATCTACAAGCATTTGTTTCTGGTAATTCTCTGACGTGTCACCAACATTAAATACATCAAAAGCCACTTTGTTTTCATCGGCTTCCATCACTGCAACAACAGCTCTTGCCAAATCAATGACATGGCAATAAGGGCGCCAGAATTGTTCTCCGAAAATTACCAATTCCCTGCCTAAGGCCAATTCTTTGGTAAATTCATTAACGGTAAGATCGAACCTTGTTCTTGCAGAAATGCCATATACGGTAGAGAATCTCAGGCAGGTTGGCTTACATATATTTGTTTGAGGCTGGGATAGCAAAAACTGCTCTGTTTTAACTTTCGTTTCTGCATAAAGTGAAACAGGAGCTAAGGTAGAAGTTTCCACAACAAAAGAATCAGGGTCTTCCATCTTACCATAATTGCTGCAGGTAGAAGCAAAAACAAAACGCTTTACTCCCATTTCATTGCAGATATTATAGAAATTTACACTGCCGTCATAATTGGTGCTCCTTGCCAGATCCGGTTCCTTGGCACATGCAGGATCTCCTACAATAGATGCAAGATGAGCTACATAATCTATACCTTCAACTGCTTTGCGTACATCTTCAGGGTTTCTGACATCACCCTTTACAAATTCAAAATTGTCATTATTCAACAAATCAACAATAGGCTCTCCGCCAAATTTAAGGCTGTCGAGTACTCTTACCTTGTAACCTCTTTCTAATAGGAGTCTCACTAAAACAGACCCTATATATCCAGCTCCCCCTGAAACTAAAATACTATTCATTTTATTTTGATTTAATATGTTTTTTCTTAAAAATCAGGCGTATACTTAAATATTCTTGCTTTGTAATAACCTTCATATGATATCTTAATTTGTTTAAGCTTCTTTTTAAGAAATTGTAGTAATTAGGCATTACGAAAAAAAATGTCACTTAACTAAGTGCAAGAAAAATCGCACTATTCACATGAACTAACATTTTAATTAATGTATTGATCTATAATATATTGCGCGATTGATAAAGAGGCTGTTGCGCCGGGCGAAGGAGCATTTAACACATGTATTTGATTATTTTCTTTAATGATATTAAAGTCCATAATCAATTCTCCTTTTGGACTCATGGCTTGAGCCCTTACTCCTGCCGTACCTCCTTTTTCAAACATGTATTCTTCTACATCAGGTATCATTTTCTTTGCTTTTTCTACAAACGCTTTTGATGATAAGGAACTCGCAAATTCGCCAATCGCAAATGAAAAGTTTTTGGTCATAAAGTTTAAAAATCCTTTATAAGTTACAGCATCAATAGTGTCATATAGAGAAAAATCCGTATTCTTGTACCCTTCACGTTTTAAGGCTAAAACCGCGTTAGGCCCTACTTCTCTTGCTCCATTGGTCATTCTTGTAAAATGTACACCTAAAAAAGGATATGAGGGATCAGGTACAGGATAGATCAAATGATTAACCATATGCTTATACTCCTCTTTTATTTGCATATACTCACCTCGGAAAGGAACAATTTTTATTGGACTCTTTTTTTGAGTTAGATTTTTATAATTTCTATCAGAATACAGTCCGGTGCAATTGATGATTAAATCAAATTCCTTTTCTAATTGATCGGTTTGCAATACAATTTTCTTTGCATTAATTGGCTCAGACCCTAATACCTTATTACTCAAATAAATATTCCCTCCATTACTTTGTATGTCATTTAACATGACTTGCATTACTTGTTTGTAATCCGCAATTCCCTCTTCAGGCACCAAGAGCGCCTTCTTTCCTCGCACATGGGGTTCCCTTTCTTTTACTTCACCATCATTTAAATACCTAAGTCCTTTTAAACCATTTTTATTCCCACGGTCAGCTAAATTATCCAAAAACCCTATTTCTCTATCATTACTTGCTACAACTATTTTACCACAAACCTCATGATTTATTTTCTTTTGCTCACAAAAATCAATCATAGATCGAATACCCGCAACAGCTAGTTTAGCCTTCAAAGAGCCTGGTTGATAATAAAGTCCACAATGAAGAACACCACTATTATTTCCAGATTGATGTTTTCCAATTTGAGCTTCTTTTTCAAAAATAGAGATTTTATAATCTTCTTTGCTTCTCGATAATTGATAACCGATAGCCAAACCTAAAATTCCACCTCCTACAATTGCAATTTTTTTCATTTTTATATTGAAAGTGCGGCTTTAAAGTCTTTTTGTTGCTTTTTTTAAAGCCCTATACCCCCCTAAAGTCAAACCAAGACCTTCCTCAAACCGCTGTCTAGGTTGATATTTCAACTGTTCCATAATTTTATTGATCGATGCCTTGGAGTGCCTGACGTCTCCGGGTCGCTCTGGGCCATAAACAGACTCCAAAGACTTATTCGTGATTTTTTGCAGGATCTGAACCATTTGATTCAGGCTGGTTTGGTCCCCACAGGCGACATTGTAAACCTCGTGGGACTTTAGCTGATTGGGGTCTGTTTTGTCCAAACCATGAAACAAAGCTAGAACATTGGCCTGTACGGCATTCTCCACAAAGGTAAAATCCCGGCTGGTTACCCCATCACCAAAAATGGTGGGTCGAGTGCCCTCAATAAAATGTTTGCAGAAAATGGGAATGACCGCCGCATAAGGGTTGTTGGGGTTTTGTTTAGGCC
>Ga0214921_10006804_pt1 | contig 15469 bp, 9 predicted proteins | sample LL1505_MetaG_FD_177992 | JGI IMG/M metagenome (GOLD analysis project Ga0214921, IMG submission 177992) | Freshwater microbial communities from Lake Lanier, Atlanta, Georgia, United States - LL-1505 | ecosystem: Environmental > Aquatic > Freshwater > Lake | place: USA: Georgia | collected 2015-05-28
CTCCGGTTCACGCGACTGCTCATTAAGCATCTTACCCAGATGCCAGTCAGCAGTATGTAATACACGAAACGGCCTAGTTTGCATAAATAATAACGAAGGCCCTACCCTAATATATTATAATTCTATAGCAAGTTATAACAGGCTAAACGATTAGCTATGCTTGGACACAAACTTCTTAATGTCATCGATTAAAATTAATAGTGCCTCAGCCTTTTTAAGTCCGAACGAGATTTGACCTCTGCCGTTGCTGCTCAGATGGAAATTGAGATAGTAATGATCTACTAAAAAGTCTTTGCTGTTATAAAATGGTCCTTTTTTTATAACCATCAGTGTACGTATCCTAGTGTTAGGCACATACCCTAAAGACATTGGATCAAGTTTGCTTGGCTCTTTACCATTAGTTTCCACGAAGTTAGTTATTAGCTTCTGTGCATGCAAAATTGCCTTGGCCTTACTGTATCCGAATGAAAAGTGCTTTCTGCCGGCATGCGGCAGTTCATCATTCCATGGTAAACTATTTCTCAGGATTTCAAAAATAGGCTCACCCTTATAATTTTTTTCTATAAATGTGTAAACTTCTTTAGGCATTTTTAATTTCCAGTAACAAAATAAATATAAGTTCTACTATAACAGTCTAGAATAAAAACCAGATCAGCATCACTCTCGACTCAAGCATTCAGACTACCGGTAAATAAATACTTTTTGGTAGTTTTCATAACTGTGTAAATTTTTTAATAATTATTATATGAAAGAAATCTTGATCGGTATAATAAATACGTTTATCTCATTGAGATGAGCGAATACACAAATCAAGTTCAAGCACTGAGATCATTACTTTCAGCGGTAAAGCCTTATGCTATCCCCAAATATCAGAGACATTTTGCGTGGGGAGTTAAAGAAGCTGAAGATCTTTTCGAGGACATTGATTCCACAGATACTGATTCCACAAATACTGATTTGCAAAATTTTCTTGGAACTATGATTTTAAAAGAGGACAAAGAAAAAATTGAAGTGGTAGATGGGCAACAAAGGCTAACGGTTTTGAGTTTATTACTAATCGCTATAAGAAACAAAGCGGTCAAAATATCTAATGGTAATTTAGCTAACGCTGTATCGGGATATATTGTGTTTAAAGATGATAATGGAAACGAGAATGGCTTTAGGGTCGATCCCTCAAAGAAGATTGATTTGGTGTTTCGTCACCTAGCCAGTCCGGAATGGGATAAGCTAAAATCTGAAGACCAATTTCCTGACAAAATAGGTAAACAACAAGTAAAGCGCCAAGTTAAAAAAATTAAGCCAATATTTGAAAGCTTCGAGGAACGATTAAAGGACTTTACCCTAGAACAATTACAGATGTTTAATAAAAAAGTTCTAAGCTCATATTTTTATACTTTTCGAGTTAGGAACGATGAGCAATCTATGCAACTCTTTGAGCGAATTAACGCCCGCGGGAAACACCTCGAAGTTTCAGACCTTATAAAGACTTATCTTTTTCAAAATGATCATCCAAATATTGAAGAAAATTGGAATAGCGTTGAAGAAGTCGCAGGTGAAAGCCCTACCAAATTGCTTAAGCATTTTTACTACACCCAAGGAGGACATGTTACAAAAGCGGATCTCTTTAGTAAAATAAAAAAGTTAAAACCCGAAGATGATTTACTCAAAAACATAATAGATTTTTCTAGATTCTATAAAGGGGCTAATATTACTTCGTCCGACGCAAATAGTTCCAAGAATGATTTAAGGGAATACATTAGTCAGAAAGACTCGGATTGGTTAATCCAAAATGAGGCAAAATTTACAGAATACTTTAGTTCATTGATTTCTTTAAAATCCTTCGGTGTAACACAACACTTACCGCTTTCATACGGAATGCTAAATGCTGCAATAAAAGTTCACAGCAAAAATCCAGACAAACACTGTTATGATATTCTTTTAAAACTCACAAAAAATATAGAGCATTTTCACTTCGCAAATACTGCTATCTGCCAACAAGGAGGCAATAAAGTAGAAAGCCTTTATGCAGAATATGCCATGGAATTTACACAATTAAGCACTAAGAGTGACTGTACTGATATAAAGTTCAGAGAATTCGCTAATAAATTAAATGACAAACTTTTATCTGAATTTGTGAATCTAGCCAAGTTTACTCAAGGCTTTATTAATTTAGATGATAGCGATGACTTTATTTTTTACGTATTTGACAGATTGAACAATCGTGATCTGGAGAAAAAAAGAAGTCTAAGGTACGATCAGGAGCGGACTGATATTTATCGTCCATTCGAAAAGAAAATCCATCGGAAACTCTACACGATTGAGCATGTATTTCCGCAAAATCCTGAAAAACCGCAAAATCCTGAAAAACGCCCAACACTACAGCTAATTCCAAACATTGGTAATTTAATTATAATCAAACAAGGTGATAACAGCAAATTAAGTAACAAACTTCCCAAAGACAAATTTGAATACATTAATAAGCATTTAACACACACTCAATTTAAACTTCCCATGGTTACTGAACTAATTAGAGACTTCGAAAACAAAGTTGAGCAATGGGATGACTCGCTTATTGAGCAACGCGCAAAATTGTTAGCGGAAGTATTATACTCTCAAGTACTTACGTTTAATAAATTTAAATAGTAAAATCCGATATCTATAAATTAGGCTTAAAGATTACCTTCGAACTCGGTAGTTACGCCACTCTCGACATCAAGGAACACACCCTTAAATACTCCGTTTCGATCATACGAGAAAGTGACCCTGATTTCATCACCAGCTTTTCGTCCAAGCGGCAATTGCAAATATTGATCAAATATACGCGTCAAGTCAGGATCGGATACGTCTGATGTGTCCCGGCTATGTTGGGTGACATCACATCTGATGCTTTCCTGATTATCCTCTAAGACATAATAACTTTCTGTGATCGATGCTGGTCGCGGCATTCCTTTGCGAATAAGTATACTATTAAATTCATAACCGTCATTGGTCTGAGCTGTTGTACCCAGAAAATAGGGGCAAGCCTCTACTAATGTCATATCACCCAACCTAGCTCTTTGCTCACCTCCAAGCCTCTCAGGACTGTCTATGAGTATTGTGTACGCAGAATAAACAGCTGCACCTAAAGCTATTGCCCGTGATGGATTTTTTCTCACTGGAGCGAATCCGAAAAATTTCTCGAGACGGTGTTCGAGTTCGGGGATATTACTAGTTCCGCCAGCCATAAAGACTCCATTAATTTCTGATTTGTCAAGAAAAGCCAACTTCAGGACATTTTCAACGCAATCAAAAGACTTATCAAAAATTTGCCGAGCGGCCTCAGTAAATTGGGCTCTGCTTATATTTATATTAACCTTACCATGTTTAAGCGAATAAATATTGATAGTTTTACTTGGTAATTCGCTTAATTGCTCTTTAACCTTCTCGGCTTGTGTAACGCTAAAGCCTGCATCATCTACGGTAAATCTTTCTCCCTTTAATTTGAAAAACTCATTCTGTATTAGTTCATATACAATTTTGTCTAAATCCATACCTCCAAGTTCACTAACACCATGGGACATTATGACATCAACTTTACGCCCATTAACTTCAAGAACACTGACATCTAAAGTTCCGCCGCCAAAATCATACACAAGATACTTACCACCTAATGGTACGGGGGCTGTATGTACGTAATATAAGCCCGCAGCCGTCGGCTCGTCTATAACCTGAATTGGCTCAGGAAATCCGGCATCAAAAGCTGCCTGTATAGTTTGCGTACGTGCTTTATCAGAAAAGTTAGCGGGGACAGTTATAGTCAGTGAGGAAACATCATCACCTTCAGATATAAGATGCTTTAGCAGTCGCTCTAACATTGTTCGGGTTAAATCACATGGTGTATATTTCTTACCATGTGCCGCATAATATCGATCCGTACCAATATCTCTTTTATATTGACTGAATGCACCCTCTTGATTTCCCCCAACTAGATCACGAACAGCATCGCCAAATAAAGATGGTTCATCGGGATTACTTGAATCAAAGTAAATCGCCGAATGAATAAAACTCTCTCCGTTCCAAAGTGTAACGGCCTCAGGACTACCACCGATATTATAACGAGAAACTACCGTAGTCGTCGTACCCAGATCAATTCCAAAGATAGCTTTCATATTTTAAACGTAAACAGAGACCCTACTTTGCGATATAATTATTGTCTTATCATTTGATCTAAAACCAACCCATGAATTACGCACCTCCTTCAGGCGGCCCTTAAGATCGATGCTCGGTGCAGGGACCTTACTGAAAATTGTTATAGAACCCGGTGTTTGATCAATAAGTAGGTCGCCCTCTTTTGGTCTGACCTTAATTAATGATGCAGCTGTGAATAGTTCATCTACCGACTTAGAGATTTCGCTCATCGCAGTGGCATCATCTACCTGCGAAGATTGAGCACGCAATAAAGAGAATTCAAATGATTCATTAAATGTAGCAATTGCCTCATTGACTGACTGCAAGTCGGATCGATTAATACCTGTGCGAAGTAAATCTATTTCAGCATTCTTGTTTTCAAGGGCTAACTTAAACTGTACAGCTTCCTGATGACGCATTTGAAGCTCAGCTTTAAGCTGAGTTAGCTCGTCGTTGTTAACTTTTAAAATCTTTTTATTACTTAAACTAAAGTAGGAAAAAAATCTGCGTATTTTATTTAAAAAATTGTTCATATTTTTTGATGTTTATGCCGATACTTGAACTCTCGCATTAGCTGTAGTCGTATTAGAAACAATACACTGTCCACGCTGGAGACGTTGAAGAGTCAAATATAGATCTTTATTTCGAAGCACCTTATCAGCTGCAAATACTGCATCATCTTTAAGTTCCTGGAGGAAAATAAAACGCGTCGATGCGTTTGCGATTATATCGTCATTAAAGTCGTTCGCACGTTGACTAGATAATATAACGCCTACGCCGAATTTACGAGCCTCGCGCAACAGAACTGTAATAGATGGAAGTTTTGCTAGTTTATGAGCTTCATCTACAATTACAAAAAAATCTGTACGTAGCTCGTTAGCTTTCTTTTCGCCTTTAATAAGCAAGCGATTATAGAGTCCATTCAGTATCAATTCAACTACGGCTCCTTTTGAATAATCACCAGGAAGCTTACTAATCCCAATCACGCATGGCTCCATAAGAAGATCTGCAAAAGCGACATCATCTTCGCTGAAAATACCTAAGTCAGCCATATCACGGATGCGATTGGTAGCTTTAACATCCTCATCTTCCAAACGCAGAACAAGTGATCGAAAATTGGGCCACTTCTTTTGATTAGTAATAAATTTATCGTCAATCATCTCAGGAAAACCCAACTCTCGGTATTGGTTACGCATCACTTTCGTGAGATTTGCACGCTGCTGGTCACCCAAATCAAACACCTTTGTCAGCAATTCACTGAATGCGGAAATGAAAACGGCGAGACGCTGCGGTTCCCCTGTTCTTGTCATAACAAAGGGATTGAATCCGAGCCCATCAATATCGACGCGGATATGACGAAGTTTACCACCTAGTGATTCAATAAAGTCAGTGGAACCAAAATCACCATTGAAATCCATTATTACTGCGCCGAGATTCTCCCTAATAAGCTGAGGCAAAAGAACCTTTTTGATTAAGAATGTTTTCCCCGAACCAGATGTCCCCACAATTAGCGCATGGCTATTGGGTAGCTCTTGATGGGCTCCAGATATATTCCAGTTTATTGTTGTCATTAAAATGTCTCGCCAATGCGGATAGAGATTACGCGAACACCATTACTATTAAACTTGGGGCCACTATTAGAGGGTTTTGGTTCAGTCGGTAGGTTAGTATTTGCTGCGGGTCGTGTCTCGACAGTAGAAACTGGACGAACATCAGGACCGGAGTTTTCTTTGGATGGCATTGGTGGTGGTGGTGGTGGTGGTGGCATGGTACCTGACGAAGGGTTCTCTCTGTCAGCTACTGGTGGGGTTAATGGAGCAACTGTAGAAGGTTGAACTGGTTCAATCGGTTTGTCTTCAACTAACGGGATAGACGGCAGTGTTGAAGTTGAGTCGGAATCAACTGGAGAAGGTATCTGCTTAGAGAAATCAATTGCGAACGAAGGATCCCTCAATAAACCTATACAATCTGACAAGCTTAGACGCAGGAGGTCACCTTTACTATAATCAGTCAATTCAGAGGACTGTTCGTGGCTAACGACCGCAAGCATGTGTCGACCCCATTTAACAGTGCATCGCCCGTTGAAGAGTGCATCAATTAACTCCGAACACTTCTGTGCACTTTTATCTGGCGAGAAATCAGTCCTATCTGGATTATTGGCTGAAAACAAACGGATAGCACAAGTCAGCATCTCGGAAAGCAGAACTGCTGAAGATATCTTGCGCTGTAATGAATCTATAGACGGCGTAAAACGCTCGAACGTACGATCTTGAAATGTGCAACACTGATCAGCGAGCATGTCTGCTAAGTCACGATCCTCTAAGCGAGTCTTACGCCATTTGGCTTCAAGCACAGTGATAACAACCGAAAAACTATTACCCTCAGGCTTGATTGAAAAACACAGAAAGTCTGGTCGTTTAATAGATTTAAGCTGAGTGAACTGTTCTTCAAATGGATCAAGTGGAAGAACCATGACAGGCCATACACCTTCAACAGGAGAAACTAGTTTAGGATAGGCACGCATAACCGCCACGGAGGAAACCGCTCCAAGTAGTGACTGTTCGTTATCTGAAAGATGGTGAAGAGTATTTAAACCTGCTCGACCCATGGCTGTCATTACCGCCTTCTGTTCGTCATTCGAAATAATCAAGCCGGCGCGACGTAAAATTCGGTCAAAACGACCGGCCAATAAATCAAGCTCTTTAGTAAGAATGATGTGTCCTGAACCACCATCCGCTGATTCAAACCCGCCTTGCTTATACTTCCAAACTGCAGAACCTTCACCAAGACCTGCGGCGGCAAGAATACCACTATTACTTGAAACTGGTAAGGCTACGAACTGTGAGTGATTTACACATGCTGCCAGCTCACCCATACGATAATTAAAATTCTTCCTAGCAGCTGCAACTTGCTCAGACCAGCTATCGATTAACCCAGGAATGAAAGCTTTATCCACTGCTGAAACGCCATTAAAAGAGCCGATTAATCCGCGAGAACCAAATGTCTCGGCGTGCACAGTTCCTGTAAGCTTATACTCAAGACGCCATTCACATCCGATGCGATGAAGATTAATCGCTTGTGGCTTCGCCATTCCATCGGCGGGTGTATCATTATCTTTAATCGGAGAGATTTCAGCGATAATTGCAGCATTAAAACGATAACCAGCGGGACTATCATTTTTAGTTCTAGACCATATGAGCTTGCGACCTGGAATATCAGCGCAAGAAGCCACCTTACCATCAATTTCGTTATTCTCAATAATCTTAGAATTGGAGAAAACACTTAAACTAAGTGGAGCAACGTCAACCCAATCGTCATAGATATTACCTAAACTATCATCATCGTTACCCGTACCGACATACCAATCAATTAGACCATCTGAGACTTTGCCCATAGGGTCAGATTGTACATAAACTTTAAGTTGAGAGAGCGAAGAGTTTAAAGTGCAGATATCGTTCATTAATTGCGGAACATCGCTAGAGCTTAGAGATAAAGATGATTGGTGACCCGAGCATTTGAATTCTTTGTGCAAATAAATATTCGAAGCATCAACTACTTCCGGTGCTGCTCCTAGATATGTATAAACTGGATAATAAGGTGAAGTTGCGCTGTTGATCTGATACAGTTCCTTACCCGTCAGCCGATGGATAGACCAAAAACGTGGTCCAACCATCGAACATAATCGAGACAATGGAGGATGCCACATTCGGTACCCTTCATGTGTATCTTCTTCACGCAGCAAATGATAAAGACCGAGGAGGCCACGAAGTCTCACAGGATGCAATGGCAACTGGATATATTGAATGCGTGTATAGTCGCCATTAATACCTTCATAAACAACAACTGAATCCATGGCTTCTAGAGCACGCAACGCAGCAGTAGCGTCTTGAATATACCAAGAATTAAAAGACTCTAAATAATCTTCGCCAGCGCGTTGTAAAATTGGACTGGTAAAGTCTGTCTGCTCTGGAGAATTTCCAGCAGAAGCTAATTTAAAAGCATTCCAAAGGGCACGTCGCTTCGAAATAATATCTAAGGGTAAAGCCCATCCAGTATGTTTGCTGGTCAAAAACTTACGAAAAGCAGTGTCGTGTGAAATACAAATATGAAAAGCTGCAGCAACTTCTACGAACGGAGCCAGAGACTCACCAATCATAATAGCTGCAGGCCATCCATGCTCGGACTCCATAACTGCGGCCAAAAGCTTCATACGTTCTTCGCCGCCTGACACACTAATATTAAGCGGTAACTTCTTCTGCTTAATATGCATAGCAGCCAAGTTATGTACATAAGACTTATATTTACCTAAAGAGACTTCTGCAGGGACAATAATAACCTCAACAGCAAGGCGGACAGAACCTTGAGTAAGAGTGAAAACAAGTGACTGTTCTTCGTTGTTATTTTGAACCGTAACACCTACCGTAATGCCGTCATCTAAAAACGATACATCGGTTCCATCTAACTGAACAGTTTCAATACGGTACTTTGCGTTACAATAACAAAGTTTAACATTAGCCTCACCCGCCGCTGCCAATGTCAAAACAGCATCAGCTCGACCATCTGTAAACTTTTTGGGCTGCTCTATAGACTTAGCCTCTTGAGATAGAAGAAAAAGTCCAAATTCATATCGATGAATGCATAATAGTGATGGGCCTTTTTTAGTTACTGCGCCATCGACTTTCGGAGTAACCCGAATCTTGCTATTAAAGATTATCTTAAGGTCAGTTTCATCTTCTATATTGAAATATGAGGGTGAATCAGCTAATTCAGACGTGAACTGCTTGTTAGTTTTAGTAAAGAAATTCCAATAAGCCGGGTGAGGCTCTCCATCATTTAATAGTGAGAGACCAAACATATCTTTAACAAGATAGATTTCTTCATCACCAATATAGTACGGTTGAATTTTCTGAAAAGGACTAATACCTTCGTTTACCTCTATAGAAACTTTTTTCAGCTTACGATAATTACCAAGTAATTTTTCCCATACATCACGATTGAGAACCTGACGCCACGATTCATCAAAGCGGTCCGGATCTTCGAGACTACGTAGGCCGTAAATCGCATAAACTTCCTTCCAATCCTCCGAATCGTAATCAGTCGATACAAGCCAGTCAAAGAAGTCATTCAAAGAATTCCTCACCTCTTCTGGATTTTCAAATATTCCAGGCGTAGCAATAACCCCCTCAAACTGTTGCATCGCAGCGGCACGAGATCGGCCATTGGACATAAAATCAGCAAGCCTTTCTGCGATTGTTATGTTCTCCTTGCTGACATGAGAACCCTCAGCTGGTTCAGTAGGCACGCCGATGACTGCTGCAAAAGCATATTGAGGATGCTTGTTATGAATCCTAATTAAATTATCTATGGATTCTAAAATTTTCCATCGGACTTCGGACAATGAACGAATATCCCAGCGCCTACGTAAGTTCGAAGACTCTAATAGTTTTATGCAATGTTTGGGATACCATCCGGGTACACCACCTTGATATCCTAGTTCGTTAAAAAAATACTTCTCAACTTTATCCAAAACATCAGTTAGCTCGGTTTCAGCTTGAATCTGACTATCTGACGCAGCACCTCCAGAGGGGTAAAGTGTTACAAATGTGAATCCAGAGAGATTACGAGCAGAAATCAATTGACCAGTCTTCAGACTGCCGGACTTCAACCCAGTTGGGAGTGGCCATGAATCTCCTTCCGTTCCATCAGCTATCCAAAGTAAAAGCGAGTGTGAACGTATATCGCCGGTTGCGCCAGCGCCAACATTAGTACCAACGCCAGTATGAGAACGAGCCTCGATCATTGACTTGCAAATCTCAGATCCAAGACCACGAACACTGAAACGAAGAGCTGCATTCGTTACAGAGTTGTCTAAAACATCTAAAATAATCTCAGAGAGTTTTTTCATGAAGCTGGTAGAATGGGTTGCGAACGAGGAAACCGCCGTCGCCATCGGGATTATCGTTGGCCAAGCCGAGTGATTTTAATATTTGAAAAAGCTCAGTCTGATATTCAGGCGTAATAATTAATCCATGTTCACGTAGTCGAAGAGATAGTCTTCGAAAAGTGCATCCAGGACGACCTTCAGAGGCCAAACCAGCGAATAAGGCTGCGCCTACTGGGCTTACCATAATGATTCCGGGTGCGTTTACCGCACGTGTCCTTTTTTTTGCCCAATAACCCTGATCAAACTGGCCGTCACTGTCTCCCTTTATCTGACGCTGACGAATGACATAATTAAGAAATTCATCATGTCTTTTCTTATCATTAGCGAAAGGATCTTTTTCTTCTTGGGACTTGGCTTCTAAATCCTTAACACATTTCAGGAAGATTGCTTTTAGTCTCGGATCTCTTGCAAGTGCAGAAATCAAGCTCTCGATTCCTCTTAGACTTTGCAAATCGCAGTAAAAACCATTACGCACTAATATATCGGAAAATGACTCTAATAAAAACATATCTCTAGCATATGTTAGGGCTGGTCTATCAACCCTTGTCTTCAAATTTTCTCCTGTTTCTATTTCATACCGCCCTGCAAGGAAAAGTTTCGAAATATCAACTGCGCGATTCTCAGCTGCATTGCGAAGTGCAAGAACCAGCTCGTGGGTGCAGCTAATCAACCTCATAACCTCAGAAAAACTCACCAACCTAAGGTACGAATCTAGTAGCGCAGCGAAATGTTGAGGCGCTATCTTTCCGCGCCACGATTGGATTCGGCTTAGATTCTTATATATCGCCGAATCATCGTCATGATTTGCATAAGAAAGTGGAAATAAACGCTGGAGTAACAATTTATCTGAACCAATACGATCAAGGCCAAGCTGGCTTTCTGGAAAACATACTTGCGACGGAACGAGCGCAGCTTGGGTTTCAAGATTAATCTCAGAATCTTGCTCGGTATGTGGTACTGTACCATCCTTGTTCGGCTTGCTGTATTTACGAAATTCTCCGAGCTGCTCACGATATACTTTCATTTTTGTATCAACCAAGACAGACCAAACATCCTCTGAAGGAGATCGGAATCCAGACATCAGAGACTCATATGCCTCATTACTCCGTGAACTCCTACGCGCAAGCTGTGCCATTCGTGCTGTAACTTGCCAAAGCGAGTCACGAGTTGACACAAAGGATGAAGTCATCGCAACGGTGGGACTTACTGAAACGTGCCGCAAAACTGATTGAGTGGAAGGAGCCCTGAGAGCACGATCAGACATAAGATCGTTAAGGCTTATGCCGTCGCGCCAGTTCTCTGACCTATCTCTGGTAAGTGACTGGTGGAATCTTAGCGCCATATTCATAAGAGGAGCTTCTCTCTTAGTTACACATGAAGCGCGCAAAAAACCTGCGACCAAATTAAGATCGTAGGTTACCTCAACCTGAGGAAAAACATAAAAGGGGGAATTTTGGAAACTCATCTTATAATTATTTCGATCCAGATTTAATAACAAGATTGGAAAGTCTGAAAAAATCAGTCTTACGGTGATTGCAATATAGCGTGAATTTTGCCACCTTACTACGCATAGAAAAACCATCAAGCTGGAGTCGGAACGTGTCAACGACTCCGCGCAAGGCAGCTGGCATAGATCCAAACAGTTCTCCCCTATCCTTTCGATTCATAAAATCGTGCATAGACATTGAGACCGGTAGTCGAACACTTATATCTCCGGATTTAAATTCAAGAACCAGTAGAGAACCGCGTGGACGTAACTCTCGCTTCTCAGCCAGAAGCTCTACATCCAAATCAAGATTACTAATACCTAAGCTAGCGCCACCAACACCATCCGAGTAAGGCTGGCAAAGACCTTTTGCTAGATGAACAACGACCTCTTCGTTGACCCACTCGCCACTGCTAGTCATTGGCCCAAGCAAGAACTGCTTCGCCCTATCCGCATAATCAACAGCGTCCTCATCTGCATTCTTATTTGCATTATGAAAGGCGTTTACCTGTTCGGTATTTCCGGTTCTGACCTCACCCTTGGATAATAAATAGACAAATATAGAACGTTTAACGATTACCGAAGCCCATCGTCCTATCCATAAAGCAATCCACTTACAATCTGCGTCAGAGTTTTGCTTGTCGGCCGCAAAAGATCCAAGCTCTTCAGAAATTAATACAATGCGACTTAGCAGGGCGCGAGACGATGGATCTAAGTACTGATTATATTTAGCCGCTAAACAGTCCAAACCGAGACAAAGATCAGATTCAAGATCCGAAAAAATTGGATTTTCGCCAACGCTTGATCCACGGGCTGGATCGATTAAGGAAGCCCAGTCCGAGTTAGAATTAGTAAATATTTCAGCACCAGGAAAACCTGAACGTTTCTTTGAAAACTCGATCTCTTTCTTAATAAAAGCGGACAATATATTAAGAGCGTGGTTAGGATCTTGGATGTTTAGCTTATTAAGATGGTCGGCTAAACGTTCACATCCGGGCAAGGAAGGGAAAAGAAGGTAAGGCAGTGAATGACGATAGACACTAAAGGCTAAATCTAACTCTGATAGGTCATCGCCCAGCGGAGGCACGATGTCGGGGCCACTGAAAACCGAGGGCAGCTTATCTTCTGCCGGCGTGAGACCACCTGTAAAGAGATAGGAAGTCATCGAGAAGAGCTTGCGAAAATTTATATTCTTACCCGAAATTAACTCATATTCTCGTAACAATTTAGAGAAAGCCTTACGGAATTCCGGAAGCGATAGAAGGCGCCTTGAGTGAACCAACGGATGTTCTGGAGCAAAATCCTGAAGCGTAGACCAGTCACGCAAGTCCAAATCTTTCAAAACCTGCTGAACTGCAGATTCATCATTAGTAAAAGATTCACAGATGGAATCAATATCAAGTGGCCAGAGGTAGAACTCATCAGCTCGCACCAAGCCGTCGACAGGTTCGACAGGCCAACTGGCCATATCAACATTAATTGGATCTATAGCTCGGAGGATTAAATCAATTAAACGCCTGTCCTTGATTTCATTGGCAGCAGAATACAGCACGCCACGATTAACACAAAGAATAAGTAGTTCGTTTACGGAATTTGATTGGATAGATTCGAGATCCTTGGCTAACATAACTGAGGCGGACTCGGCTTTATCATAAGACTCAGAAGCATCCTGAACAAAGGCAATACGAGCATACCTTTGGACGCTTGTTGGGAAAAAACGAGCGTCGTCGCTGCTAGGCTTAAAGATAACCTTTCGGCCTGAGGCAACAATACGTCGTCGAACCTCGTCCTTGAATTCATTTAATAAGTCAGGACTGCAAATACCGGCAAGTAATACCTCTAGTGTGTCCGTCTTCCCATTACCCGCACCACCTGCAAACATTATTAGACGTGGCGTCGCAATATTTCTAAGAATGTCTTGCGCAACTCCCTCTGCCTTGATGACCAAATTAGTTCGAATCTGAGATTGAACTGGACGACCGTTCTGCTCGCTGAAAACAAGTCGAACCCCGCCTTTCGCTGATCCCGCCCAATCAACAAGTTTGTCGGGATACTTATCGCTGGAAGTAAAGCTTGGCGTCTCATCTATCACTTGCGGTAACGACTGTTTAATTTGCGATATATTTAAGGTATTTTCTACAACTTGAAACGTAAGCATATCACCGCCAGAAGGTGAAATGTTTGCGGGCAGTTGAATCTGGTACTCTTTCATAACCGGCCCAAGCTTCTTACAAATATAACTTATAGTGGTTCCGCTTTTGCCATTAAAGAAGCATCTTGTAAAAGAACTGGTGCCAGTAGCCATACGATCAAAATTATGGATACTACGATTACGTAATTCTGCTGCAAAATCAGAATCGGCCACAAAATAGCCTTTTTGAAAATCTTCGGGGCTTAAAATTACCTTAAAAGGCTGTTTAGCGTCTGTCATTGGGTAGATTTATCATATAAGAGATATTACACATGCATCAATAATATTATTTTATAATTATTAAAATAGCAACAACACTAGGATTCTAGATGAAATATTTAAAAAACGTATTAAAGTTAATATAATAATTATTCAGAAAATTTAGAGTAACAGATTAACACCTAAAATTAACTTACTGCCTTACTTAAATCTTAGGTCAGTATGCAAAAAAGTTTTGATACAGTTAATTATATACTCATTTTCAGTTCCGATTTTAGAGGCAATAAGTCTTTCTACACATTTACCCCACATATCAAATCTTTTATAAAAAGTATCACATTCCGAAAATTTACAGTCATAACAGGCCATCCATTCCTCTGCTGAAATTTCCTTAATCACGGTCTTAATTTCTAAAAGATGAGATCGTAATGTGCCAAAAACTCTTGGTGCATCTTTTAAAATATAGTCACCGATATTAAGATTTTTTATTTTTCCACCAGCAGAAAAATTATCTCTTAAGTTTGAGCAGAGAATGGCCTTACGTTGTGAAAGCCAAAGAGCAAAATCGTCATAATCGGAACGAGAATTTTTCAGGATTGCATTCGGAAATAACGCAAATGCCGATGCTATGAGTTTAGTCCGTTCTTCTGCACTGATATTACTCCAAAATTTTACTTTCAGTGGTGCAGAAATGTTATCAGATATCCACCAAACATGCTCTCCAGGTTTCAGCTGCTTTCTAGCTTCTTCTACCACACGTGAAACCGGATCATCCATCATAAGCATATCTGCCAGCGTAAGCCCAATCTGGTTAAAATAGGCTTCATCTCGGGGCACATCCATGTCTAGAGAGTATCTTGGTGAGTGAGTAACCTCTACGCTTCTAACGCTGTCATCATATTTTGAAAATCGTACGTCTAACTTTTTTTCACCACTTCCAAAAATTAGATAAACCTGCTTAACGCCTTCAATCAATGTGGAAGCCATAACACTATTACCTAAACATTTCCAGCCGCTTTGCGCTGTTTTGATTTCAACACCAAAATCAGTACCAAGAAAAACAATGTCCGGAAAACTTTTTCCAGACACTAACTTTACTTCAACATCAACCCCGTTCGCTTTCGTAGCAATCTGTATTTGTCGACAGACTTCTTTTTCAAATGCAGATGCAGTAGCAGAGCCACCCGGTGGCAGCCATGACCCCTGATTCAATGCCTTTGTAGCATCTGCGAGTATTTTTTCTACAGCTTTTGAATTTATCACGCTCATTCAATTTATGAATGTTTATCTAAATGCTTTTTTAAGGCCTGACCAACATGCCAGCCAAGTATCGGTGGAACTGCATTACCAATTTGTTTATATGCTGCAGATATACTTGGGTAAAAGTTCATATCATCCGGAAAAGACTGAATACGCGCTGCCTCACGAGCAGATAAACGACGCTTTAATGAATAATGAAACT
>Ga0214921_10006805_pt1 | contig 15468 bp, 10 predicted proteins | sample LL1505_MetaG_FD_177992 | JGI IMG/M metagenome (GOLD analysis project Ga0214921, IMG submission 177992) | Freshwater microbial communities from Lake Lanier, Atlanta, Georgia, United States - LL-1505 | ecosystem: Environmental > Aquatic > Freshwater > Lake | place: USA: Georgia | collected...
ATAGGCCGGCGCCCGACCGCCAATGCGCGAATAGGCGGCCACCGGCAACGGGCTGTCAAATTTGTCCAGATAGACGATGTCGGCACCGTCGAGCACCGCCAGGTGGATGGTCTCGCCAGTGGTCTGGGCCAGCGCGGCCAAAAAGGGGTGCAGGCGGTCTTTCAAGTCCACCGCGCCGTCCACCAGGGCGCCCAACTCAAACAGCTTGAGGCCGGCGGCGTAGCGGCTGCTGGCACCGTCTTGCGTGGCCCAGCCACATTGCACCAGCGTTTGCAGGGTGCGGTGGGCGTTGCTTCTGCCCAGTCCGAGGGCCTGCGCAACGTCGGCCAGGCGCGCACCTTCTCCTTGGCGGGCCAGCCATTCCAATACCCCCAACCCTTTTGCCAAGGTACTGTCCATCCAATACTTTTCTACTATTTAGAACCACTGATTGCTTAATAGAACAATTATGCACCAAGGTCTCACTCGGATGCAGAGGCAAGCCCGCAGCTTTCCGTCAAGAATCCAAGCGCGCATGGTGGCATGCCAATTGCAGTCAATGGCTGCAAAGGCTGTTTGCGCCGTCGGTCGTCGAGTTCTCGACAGACGAGCGAGCGGTCAAACCACCCACCCACTGGAGATTTGTATGCCCGCCTTGTCCGCTGCCCGCGCGTATTCCCGCTTATTTGCGCCTCGCGTCGGGCAAATGCTGGGGGCCGCCGTCCTGACCGTGGCCAGCTTGGCGGCCACACCGGCGGGCGCTGCAACTGTGTCGGGCGCGGCTTTTGCCGGGCTGACCTCGAGCCACACCTATACGCCCGCCGTGGGGGAAAGCCTAGGGCGGATCGTTGCCAAGACCTTGCCGAACAGCCCGTTAAGTGCCGACCTCTTGGCCCAAGCCTTTCTCAGCCTGAATCCCCAAGCCTTTAGCAGCGGCGCCAACGGTCGGACCCTGAGCGCTGCGACCCTCAAAGTCCCTAACCACAACCAACTGGTGCAGCTGGTGTTGGCGAAAAATGAAGCCGCGCGGCCCACCGTACTGGCGGCACTTGCGACACCCGAGCCCAAAGTCGCCGCCGTTGCGGCGCCCCGCCCTGTGGAGAAGCGTGAGCACTGGGTTCGCTACTCCGGCACCACCCTTAAAGCGGCGCTCAACTTTGACGGCAGCGCCGACGATCGCAAAAACTGGGTCCACTACCTCGGCGCTGCGGTGCAACGCATGGTCGGTGGCGGTGCCTTGCGCGCTGAAACACAGCAATGGGTGCAATACCCCCGCCTGTCCACCGCGGTGAGCGTTGCCGCCAACAGCGGGCAGCCTGGCGCGTCCGAGTCCAGCGTGGACACCACGACCTGGGTGCGCTACACCGCCGGGCGCAGTTACCCGGCACAGCAGTTTGCACAACTGTTCGACTAGCACCCGGGCCTCAGCCCGAGGCTGAATAGCCTCCTAGCGCGGGCCTATGCCCGCCACGCCTAGCAGCTCCAGCACCTCGGCCAACACCTGGCGCGTGGTTTGACCGGCCAAGTCGAGCACCACGCTGCGCTGGTAATAGGCGCTCAGGTCCAGCCCCACGCCCACGCCCCGCAATTCGATCTGGCCTTGCGACTCCAATTGGGCCGCCGTGGCTTGCAAGTGCCGGTCCAAATACTGGGGGTCGTTGGCCAAGGCCGTGGCGCTGTCCATGGGGCTGCCGTCGCTCACCACCAGCAAAATGCGCCGGCGTACGTCTTGCGCCTGCAGGCGCGCGCTGGCCCAGCGCAGGGCTTCGCCGTCCACGCACTCCCGAAACAGCTCGGGCTTGAGCAGCGCCGCCAGGCTACCTCGCGCGCTTCGGTAGGGGCTGGCGTAATCTTTGAAAACCAAGTGATTGAGCTCGTTGAGCCGCCCCGGCTGGGGCGGCTTGCCCGCGCGCCGCCAATCACGCAGCGCCCGTCCGCCGTTCCAGGCTCCGGTGGTGTAGCCCAGCAGTTCGGTCTGCAGGCCGGCGCGCTCTGCGGCGCGCAGCAGCACGTCCAGCGCTGTAGCCAGCGCCAGCGCATGCGTTTTCATGGAGCCGGAACAATCCACGAGCACGCTCAGCGCACAGTCGGCGCGGGGCGCCAGGTGCTCGGTGCGGAACAGGCGGCGCTCTTGCGGGCTGGCGATCAGCTGGGTCAGGCGGCTGCCGTCGATCTGGCCGGCTTCTTGGCCGCTGTCCCAGCCGTCCACCTCGGGCAGGGCCAGGCGGGCCTGCAACTGCCGGGCGAATAAGCCGGGGCTTACGGCGGCCTGCGCCACCTGCGCGTCCAAGGTGGCGCGCAGGCTTGTGAGTTGCTCGGCCCGAACCAGACGGCTGACGTCGTCCACCCGGTCATACACCGTGGTGAAGACGCGGTAGGCATCGGGCACGTCCGCCGGAGCCTCGCGCGGGGACAGGGCGCTGACAAAGCCCGGCTCGCTATCGGCCTCAAAGTCCACCCAAATTTGCAACCACGCGTCGGCGTCGCCGTCTTCATCACGGGCGCGGGCCAAGGGCCTGGAGGTCTCGGCCTGCGTGTCCACCAGGGCCGCCACGACGGCGCCAATTGCCAACGCATGGACCGCGTATTCGGACTGGTTTTGGCGGCTGCGGCGCAGACCCGCCAAGGCGTGGCCAATGCGCGGGGCCAGCCCGAAACGGGTGGCCTCCAGCAAGTCTTCCAGAGCCTCGGGCACGGGGTCGCCCGTCACGCGGGCACGGCAGATGTTGGCCACCGTCAGCAACAAAATACCTTGGGCGGATTCGTGCAGCCGCGCCCGAACGAACGCCTGTGACCACGCCTCAAAGCGGTGGCGCATATTGGCACGCACGCCGGGCCAGGCCGCTGGCACCAGCGACTCGGCCCGGTATTGCTCTAACAAGTCAAACACCCGCCGAGCCATGGGCAAAGCGGGCCGAAGCTGCTGGTGCAAGGCGCGGTCGCTGTGCGACAGGCGCATGGCAACGCCGTCGGCGGCGCCCCGAAAGGAGGCCGTGTCATCGGTATGCCCATCCGCGGAAGGAACTGCGGCCTGGGGATGCAAGTGGGGGGCAAAACTGGGCAGCAGCGCCGGGCCTTGCCAGAGCTTGCGGCCCCGGTAGTGAAGGCCCGCTTGACCGCTGAGGGCCCGCAAGGTGGCGGCGCACAGCGCGTCGAGCCGCTGCTGGATCCGCACCTGCGCCTGCACGCTGGGCGCAGCACCCGCGGCGGCTGCAGTCTCAGGCATGCGCGCCGCTGCCGTCGGCTTGCAGCGGCTGGTCAAAGCAGCGCTGAAAGTACTCGGCCACGGTGGCGCGTTCGGCCTCATCGCACTTGTTGACAAATGACAGGCGCAGCGCCAGTGCGACGTCCTTGAATATTTCGAGGTTTTCGGCCCAGCTGATCACCGTGCGCGGCGACATGACGGTGGACAAATCGCCCAGCGCAAAGCCCTTGCGCGTCAGGTCGGCCAGTGCCACCATCTGCGCGAGCAGCGCATGGTGCGCAGGGCCCGCCAGCGCGGGCACGCGGGCGGCGACGATGGCGATTTCTTCTTCGGCACTCAAGTAATTGAGCGCGGCCACCAGATTCCACCGGTCAAGCTGCGCATGGTTCAGGCGCTGGGCACCGTGGTACAGGCCGTTCAAGTTGCCCAGCCCCAGGGTGTTGCTGGTGGCAAACAGGCGGAACTGCGGGTGCGCCCGCAGTACGGTGTTTTGGTCGAGCAGCGTGAACTGGCCTTCGCGCTCCAGCACCCGCTGAATCACAAACATCACATCGGGGCGGCCCGCGTCGTACTCATCAAAAATAAGCGCCATCGGCCTTTGAAGCGCCCAAGGCACCATGCCTTGCTGGAACTCGGTGACCTGCTTGCCGTCTCGCAACACCACGGCGTCGCGACCCACCAGGTCCAGGCGGCTGATGTGGCCGTCCAGGTTGATGCGCACACACGGCCAGTTCAGGCGCGCGGCGACTTGCTCGATGTGGGTGGACTTGCCGGTGCCATGCAGCCCCTGCACCAGCACCCGGCGGTTGTGCTCAAAACCCGCCAATAGCGCCAGCGTGACGTCGGGGTTAAAGCGATAAGCGCTATCGACCTCAGGCACGTGCTCGCTGGACTCGGCAAACGCCTGCACCTGCAAGGGGCTGTCGATGCCAAAGACGCTGCGCACCGACACCCGGCGCAGTGGAATGGCGGCAGGGGTGCTCATGCGACCACCACTGCAGCCGCTGATCCGCCGCCAAGTGCGGGTAAGGCATCGGTTTCGATCAGGCTCAGGGCCGCCGCCGCGCGTTGCAGCGCTGGCAACAAAGCCAAGGCCTTGTCGGCGGTCAGGCGCATCAGCGGGGCCTGCACCGCCACACAAAGATTAGAGCGACCGACGGTCGATGGCACCGGGACCGCCACACACAACAGACCGGGCAAGAACTCTTCATTGTCCAAGGCAAAGCCCTGGCGGCGCACGTTGCGCACCTCGGACTCCAGCGCACCCAGGTCGGTCAACGTCTTGGGCGTAAAGGCCTCAAGCGGCGTATGCCCCAGCAAGCGCTGGCGCTGACCCGGCGCCATCTGGCTCAAGAACACCTTGCCACTGGCCGAACAATGCACCGGCACGCGCGAGCCCGGGTGCAAGTAAAAGCGCAAGGGCGCCGGGGTCTCAACGCGGTCAAGGTAAATCACCTCGCTGCCGCTGAGCGCGGTCAGGTTGCAGCTCTCACCCACTTCGGCCACCAAATTGCGCAACACCGCGTGGCGCGCGCCATGGGCCGTGTCATTCAGCAACAGGTTTTCTGCCAGCCGGCGCAACCGGACACCGGTGCCGTAGTGGCGGCCATCGGCGCTTCGCTCCAGCAGGTGGGCGCTTTCGAGCTGCTGCAGCATGCGATGCAAGGTGGGCTTGGGCAAATCGGTCTCGTCGGCCAGGCTTTGCAGCGAAAAGTACTGGTCTTTGGATGCAATCACCTCCAACAGCGCGAAAAGGCGCAGCGTGGGCGTGTCACCGTTGATTTCCACGGGGTCGGACTTGGAGAGGGTGACGACGGCTTGCATAGCGAAGATGATAAGACAAACTCCCGTGTATCGCAAATAAACGGAACAATTTATCTCGAATATTGAAATAAATGTTGCCTGACGGCATTTTCATCGATATAGTTTGCTTTAAATTCGGTTTTCGGAACGCTCCGTTTCATTAGGTCTTTTTTTGACGCGGCGCAGCAATGAATGCGAGCGGTGCGCTTGACGGCACCGATTGCCCTTTTTATTTTCAGGAGACACTTTCCATGAGCCAAGCCCCCAAAGACACCCGCACCGTCGTGAGCGGCGTACAAAAAATGACGCCCTCCGAGGCCTTTGTCGAGACCATGGTCGCCAATGGCGTGACCGACATTTTTGGCATCATGGGTTCGGCCTTTATGGATGCGATGGACATTTTTGCCCCGGCCGGTATCCGTTTGGTGCCGGTGGTGCATGAGCAAGGTGCGGCCCACATGGCGGACGGCTATGCCCGCGTGTCGGGTCGCCATGGCGTGGTGATTGGCCAAAACGGACCCGGCATCAGCAACTGTGTGACCGCTATCGCAGCAGCCTATTGGGCCCACAGCCCGGTGGTGATGATCACCCCCGAAACCGGAACCATGGGCATGGGCCTGGGTGGCTTTCAAGAGGCCAACCAGCTGCCCATGTTCCAGGAGTTCACCAAATACCAGGGCCACGTCAACAACCCCAAGCGCATGGCCGAGTTCACCGGGCGCTGCTTTGACCGCGCCATGTCGGAGATGGCGCCGACACAGCTCAACATCCCGCGCGATCACTTTTACGGTGAAATCACCTGCGAAATCCCCAAGCCCATGCGTGTCGAGCGTGGCTCAGGAGGCGAAAACAGTCTCGCCGCAGCCGTCGAGCTGCTGGCCAACGCCAAGTTCCCGGTGATTTTGTCGGGCGGCGGGGTGGTGATGGGCGACGCGGTGCCCGAGTGCATCGCGCTGGCCGAGCGCCTGGGCTCGCCGGTGGCCAACGGCTACCTGCGCAACGACTCGTTCCCGGCAAGCCACCCTCTGTGGGCCGGCCCCTTGGGTTACCAAGGCTCCAAAGCGGCCATGAAGCTGATTGCCCAGGCGGACGTGGTGATTGCACTGGGCTCGCGCATGGGTCCTTTTGGCACGCTGCCGCAGCATGGCATGGACTACTGGCCCAAAGATGCCAAGATCATTCAAGTCGAAGCCGACCATACCAACCTCGGGTTGGTGAAAAAGATCACCGTGGGCATCCACGGCGACGCCAAGGCCGTCGCCAAAGAGCTGCTCAAACGCCTGGCCGACCGCACGCTGGCCTGTGACGCCAGCAAGGCTGAGCGCGCCGCCACGGTGGCCGCTGAAAAAGCCGCTTGGGAAAAAGAACTCGACGCCTGGACCCACGAGCGCGATCCCTACAGCCTGGACATGATCGACGAGGCCAAAGGCGAACACACCCCCACCGGCGGCACCTACCTGCACCCCCGCCAGGTGCTGCGCGAGCTGGAAAAAGCCATGCCCAAGCGTGTGATGGTGTCCACCGACATTGGCAACATCAACGCCGTGGCCAACAGCTACCTGCGCTTTGACGAGCCGCGCAGCTTTTTTGCCCCCATGAGCTTTGGCAACTGCGGCTACTCGCTGCCGACCATGATCGGCGCCAAGGCCGCCGCCATGGATCGCCCGGCCGTGGCCTACGCCGGCGACGGCGCCTGGGGCATGAGCATGTCGGAGCTGATGACCGCCGTGCGCCACGACATTCCGGTCACCGCCGTGGTCTTTCACAACCGCCAGTGGGGCGCCGAGAAGAAGAACCAGGTCGACTTCTACAACCGCCGCTTTGTCGCCGGCGAACTCGAGAGCGAGAGCTTTGCCGGCATTGCGATTGCCATGGGCGCAGAGGGCATCGTGGTTGACAAACTCGAAGACGTCGGGCCCGCACTCAAGCGCGCCATCGACCTGCAGATGAACGAAGGCAAGACCTGCGTCATCGAGATCATGTGCACCCGCGAACTGGGTGACCCCTTCCGCCGCGATGCGCTGGCCAAGCCCATCCGCTTTTTGGACAAATACAAGGACTACGTTTAAGCAAGCCCTGACTCCCACTCGGCAGCGCCATGGCCCCGGAACACCTGCTCACGCTCAACGCGGGCTCTTCGTCGGTCAAATATGCGCTGTTCCGTCGGGCCGACGGCACGCTGGAGCCGGTACGCAAGGGCCAGGTGGAGGGCATCGGCAGCGGTGGCGTAGCCAACCACGCCCAGGCACTGGAAGAGATACTGAATGGCCTCGGCGATGTCACGATTGGCGCGGTTGGCCACCGGGTGGTGCACGGCGGCACACAGTTTGATGCGCCGGTGCAGGTGGACGATGCGGTACTGGACGCGGTTGCCGCACTCGCTCCGCTGGCGCCTTTGCACCAACCCCACAACTTAGCGGGCATGGTGGCGGCGCGCCAGGCCTTTGCTGAGGTGCCCCAGGTGGCCTGCTTTGACACGGCGTTTCACCGCAGCATGCCGCCAGTCAACCAACGCTTTGCGCTGCCACAGCCATTGTTTGATGCGGGCGTGCGCCGCTACGGATTTCATGGACTGAGCTACGAGTCGATTGCCCAACAGCTGCGTGCCCGCCATCCCGCGTTGGCGGCCGGTCGGGTCGTGGTGGCGCACCTGGGCAATGGCGCGTCCCTGTGCGCCATGCAGAACGGGCGTTCGGTGGCCACGACCATGGGCTTTTCGCCCCTGGACGGCTTGCCCATGGGCACACGCTGCGGGCGTCTTGACCCGGCCGTGGTGCTGCACCTGCTGCACGATCACAGCGCCGAGCAAGTGGCGCATTTGCTCTACCACGGATCGGGTTTGTTGGGTCTTTCGGGGATCTCCAGCGATATGCGCACGCTTGAAGCGTCAGCGCTCCCGCAGGCGGCCATCGCAATTGAGTATTTTGTTGAACAGGTGCTCAGGGAGGTGGCGGCGATGGCCTCGGCCCTGCGCGGGATGGACGCGCTGGTGTTTACCGGCGGCATTGGCGAAAACGCAGCGGCGCTTCGACAGCGCATCGTGGAAGGCGCCGCGTGGATGGGACTGCAAAGCGATGACCACGGGCAGGTCCCCGTGCTGGTGCTAGGCACCAACGAAGAGGCCGTCATCGCCCGACACACCGGAAAGTTGGCCTGGGGATCGATCGCCTGAGGGCGCCCTGCGCATCGACCACAAAGCAAGGCACGCATGTTCAAATTTCTATCCTCCGAGCCGGTCCACCAGCCGCTGCAGGCCCCGACGCCGACCGCTGAGACCACCATCAAGTGCACCACCTGCTACATGTGCGCCTGCCGCTGCGGCATCCGGGTGCATTTGCGGGAGGGCGACAACGGCCCCGAGGTCCGCTACATCGACGGCAACCCGAACCACCCGCTGAACCAGGGCGTGATTTGCGCCAAGGGCTCGTCGGGCATCATGAAACAAATCTCACCCGCGCGGCTGACGCAGCCCCTGCTGCGCAAGGCTGGTAGCGAGCGCGGCGCGTCCGAGTTTGAGGCCATCAGTTGGGAAAAAGCCTACGACATATTGACCGAGCGGCTGCAAAAAATCCGCGCCACCGACCCCAAGAAATTTGCGTTGTTTACCGGGCGCGACCAGATGCAGGCGCTGACCGGCCTGTTTGCACGCCAGTTTGGAACGCCCAATTACGCGGCGCACGGGGGCTTTTGTTCGGTCAATATGGCGGCCGGCATGATCTACACCGTGGGCGGCAGCTTTTGGGAGTTTGGCGGCCCGGATCTGGAGCGCGCCAAGGTCTTTGTGATGTTGGGCACGGCCGAAGACCACCACAGCAACCCGATGAAGATTGCGCTGTCCAAGTTCAAGCGCAACGGCGGGCGATTTATCTCGATCAACCCGATTCGCACCGGCTACTCAGCGATTGCCGACGAGTGGATCCCGATCAAGCCCGGCACCGACGGCGCGCTCTTGATGGCGCTCTTGCACGTCTTGATCCAGACCGACCAGATCGACCATGCGTTCTTAAAGCGCTTTACCAACGCGCCGCAACTGGTGGTACTCGATGCGGGCGCACGCGAGGGCCTGTTTGCCTTTGACGCCAACCCCGAAAAAGGCCCGCCCGGCGATGGCCGCAACCCGCACAACAAACTGGTGTTTGACAAGACCAGCGCCAGGGTCTTGAACGCGTACCCCGAGGGCATTGCCGACGGCTGCGACCCGGCGCTGGAGGCCCCGCCCGAGGGCTTTTATACGCTGGCCGATGGCACGCGGGTGAGCCCCGCCTTTCAGTTGCTGCGCGACCGGGTGGCGGGTTGCACACCGGAGTGGGCGGCCGCCATTACGGGCATTGATGCGGCGCGCATCGTCAAGCTGGCGCAGGAGATGGGCGATGCCGCGCTCACCCAGGCCTTTGAGCTTCCTGTTCCCTGGACCGACGCCTGGGGCAAAGTGCACCCGACCACGCAAGCGCGGCCGCTGGCGTTTCATGCCATGCGGGGCTTGGCGGCGCACTCCAATGGCTTCCAAACGGTGCGCGCACTGGCGGTGCTGATGAGTGTGCTGGGCACCATCGACGCCCCTGGTGGCTTTCGGCACAAGGCGCCTTATCCGCGCCACATCGTGCCGAACTACCGGGCCTTCAATTCGCCCGAGATGATTCAGCCCAACACGCCGCTCAACGCCGCGCCCCTGGGCTTCCCGGCGCACCCCGACGAGCTGGCCATCAACCCCGACGGCACGCCGATCCGCATCGACCACGCCTTCTCGTGGGAGCATCCGCTCTCAGCCCACGGCATGATGCACAACGTGATCACCAACGCGGCCAAGGGCGACCCCTACCGTATCGACACGCTCATGATCTTCATGGCCAATATGGCCTGGAACAGCTCCATGAACACTATGGGCGTGCGTGAAATGCTCAACCGCAAAGACGAGAGGGGCGAGCACATCATTCCATTCTTGGTGGTCTGCGATGCCTTTCAAAGCGAAACGGTGGCCTTTGCTGATTTGGTGCTGCCCGATACCACCTACCTCGAGCGCCACGACGTGATGGGCATGCTCGACCGCCCCATCTCCGAATTTGACGGTCCGGTGGACTCGGTGCGCATTCCGGTCGTGAAACCACTGGGCGAGTGCCGCCCGTTTCAAGAGGTTCTGATTGAGCTGGCCGGACGCCTCAAGTTCCCCGCCTTCACCACGGCAGACGGGGGGCGCAAGTTCACCGGCTACCCGGACTTCGTGGTGAACTTTCAGCCCCAACCCGGCATCGGCTTTTTAATGGGCTGGCGTGGCAAAAACGGCGACGAGCATTTGCGCGGCGAGCCCAACCCCAAGCAATGGGAAGCCTACGAAAAAAACGACTGCGTGTTCCAGTACCACATGCCCGAATCCATGCACTACATGCGCAACTGGAACCGCGAGTATTTGGACTTTGCCAAAGAAAAAGGCTGGCGCCAGAAGAACGACCCGGTGCAATTGGCGATCTATTCAGACACGCTGCAGGCCTTTCGGCTGGCCGCCCAAGGCAAATCTGAAGGCCGCCAGCCGCCCGAGCACCTGCGCGAACGCATTGACACGTACTTTGACCCACTGCCATTTTGGTACGCGCCGCTTGAAGAAGCGGCTACCGACCTGGCGTCGTATCCGCTTAACGCCATTACCCAGCGGCCCATGGCGATGTACCACTCGTGGGACTCGCAAAACGCCTGGCTGCGCCAGATCCACAGCCACAACTACCTGCACGTCAACCCGCGCACGGCGCAGGCCGCTGGCATCGCCGACGGCGGCTGGGCCTGGGTGGAAAGCCAATGGGGCCAGGTGCGCTGCATGCTGCGCTACAGCGAAGCGGTAGAGCCCGGCACGGTCTGGACGTGGAACGCCATTGGCACGGCCGATGGCGCGTGGCAACTCGCCCCCGGCGCCGACGAGGCGCGCAAGGGCTTTTTGCTCAACCACCTGATTTCTGAAGAATTGCCGATGCGGGGCACGGCCAGCGGGCGTATCAGCAACTCCGACCCGATTACCGGCCAGGCCGGCTGGTACGACGTGCGCGTGCGTATCCGACCAGCCGAACCCGACGAGCCGCACGAGACCTTCCCGCAGATCGCCAGCATGCCGGCCGTGCCGGGCGTAATCGGCAAGGCGGCACAGGTATTGACCTACTTTGCGGGCAAGAAACAGAAGGCCGGAGGCACAACACCATGATCCAGTGGCTTAAAGACCTGCTGCAATCCAACCTGATTGAAGATGGCCCCGGCGCGCGCGCCAAGATGCCTTCGCCGCTGCCTGCTGCCGCACCACCCAAACGCGTGCGCGCCGAACAGGGCGAGACGCTGGCCAAGCAGCTTGCGCTGGTGATCGACCTGAACGTGTGCGTGGGATGCCACGCCTGCGTGACCTCATGCAAGCAATGGAACACCTCCGGCAGTGCCGGTCCGCTGGCCGACTTTGCGCCCTACGGGGCCAACCCGACCGGCACCTTTTTTAACCGGGTACAAACTTACGAGGCGGGCGAGTTTCCGGGCACCGACACCATCCACTTTCCCAAAAGTTGCTTGCACTGCGAAGAACCGCCCTGCGTGCCGGTGTGTCCCACGGGCGCGAGCTACAAACGCGCGGAAGACGGCATCGTGCTGGTGGACTATGACAAGTGCATCGGCTGCAAGTACTGCGCCTGGGCCTGCCCCTATGGCGCGCGCGAGATCGACGAAGAGCGCCAGGTGATGACCAAATGCACGCTCTGCGTAGACCGCATCTATGACGAACAGCTGCCGCCAGAAGACCGCAAACCGGCCTGCGTCAAGGCCTGCCCCACGAATGCGCGTTTGTTTGGCGATGTCAAAGACCCGAACTCCGAGGTCAGCATCGCTATCCGTGAGCGGGGTGGCTATTCGCTGATGCCGGAGTGGAAAACCAGTCCGGCCAACCAGTATTTGCCACGGAAAGTCACGCCCGCTGCGTTTCGCTCTAGCGCGCAGGGTTGAACGACCATGCATCCCGCTTTTTCGATCCTGTTTTTCACCACCCTCGCCGGCGCAGCACAAGGCTTGGTGGTGGCCCTGGCACTGGCGCTATTGGCCGGTGTGTCTATGGATCCTGCCTTTTTGCTGCAGGCCCTTGCGATTGGCGAAGCGCTGCTGCTGGCCGGCCTGGGTGCGTCGTTTTTGCACCTGGGCCACAAAATGCGCGCCTGGCGTGCGGTGCTGATGTGGCGCACTTCGTGGATGTCGCGCGAGGTGATTGTGCTGCCTGCCTTTATCGGTCTGGTGGGTGCGTGGTGGCTGAGCTTATGGGCGGGGGCGGGCGGCCCCTGGGCACGGGCCATGCCTCTGTTGGTGGTGGCGGGCGCTCTGCTGCTCTGGTACTGCACCGCCATGATTTATGCCTGCCTGCGCTTTATTCAGGAGTGGGCGCACTGGCTGACGGTCGTCAATTTCACCCTGATTGGCCTGTCCTCGGGCAGCATGCTGCTCTGCGCCTTGGCAGCGGTGGCCAATCAAGAAGCCTTGCTTCAGGCGGTCGGCCCTTGGGCCACGGAGGTCACCTTGCTCGCGGGACTGGCCCGCTGGGCCAGTCTGAGGCGCAATGCAGAGTTGCGCGCCAAATCGACACTGCAATCCGCCACCGGCATCCGGTCGCCGAAATTGGTACAGAAGTCCATGGGCATGTCTGCCGGCGCCTTCAACACCCGCGAGTTTTTTCATGGCGCAAGCCTGGCCGTGGTGCGCAACATGCGCTGGGCGTTTTCTTTGGGCCTGTTTGTGCTGCCGCTGGTGCTGGCGTGGTGGGCGTTTTCCAATGCTGCGATTTGGCCCTGGGTACTGGCCTCCGCGCTGCAGGCGCCCTCGCTCATTGCCGAGCGCTGGGTGTTTTTTGCCCAAGCCAAGCACCCGCAAAATTTGTACTACCAGACGGTGGGGTGAGTTTGCGGCGTCAAAAAGGCGGGAGCCCCTCGGCACCTCTTTGTCTCCTGACCAGACCCTTTTTCGGTTGACACAAAAATGTAATGCCCACGCATTACTGTGCGGGTGCGCGCATTCGCCATCCTTCGTTCAACTGGAAACCACTATGAACTTCAAACGTACCGCCCTTGCTGTCGCCGGACTGTGTTTCGGCCTGGCATCCACCGCTTTTGCCCAAGAAAAAACCTTCCGTTTACTGACCTGGGCAGACTATGCGCCGGCCGCCATTGTTGAGCAGTTTGAAAAAGAAACCGGCTACAAGGTCGAAGTGACTTTGTCGAACAATGAGGAGATGATCTCCAAGCTGCGCGCCACCGGCGGTGCGGGTTTCGACCTGGCCCAGCCGTCGCAAGACCGCATCACCGGACCCCAGAAAGAGTTTGGTATTTACAAGCCTATGGACCTGAGCCAGATCAAGTCTGAGCTGTTCATCCCCTCGATGCTGGAAGCCACCAAAAAGAACACCACGCAAGACGGCAAGGTCTACGGCATGCCTCACATCTGGGGCACTGAAGGCTTGGTGGTCAACACCAAGCTGACCAAAATGGCGGACTACACCGATCTGTGCCGCGCCGACGTGAAGGGCAAAGTTTCGATGCGCCTGAAGCGTCCGACCCTGATCTCTTTTGCCTTTGCCGCTGGCAAAGACCCGTTCGCGCTGTACAACGACCCCAAGGCTTACACCGCATTGATGGAAGAAGTGGGCAAGACACTGATTGCCTGCAAATCCAATGTCAAGTTCTACTGGGACAACAAAGACCAGCTGCTGAACGGCATGCGCACCAACGAAATCGTGGCTGCGCAGATGTGGGACACCGGCGGCTGGAAGCTCAACGGCGAAATCTCTGAGATCCAGTACATTGCGCCCAAGTCAGGCGCCACCGGTTGGATCGATACGTTTGCGATCCCTGCCAAGGGCAAGAACGATGCCGCCGCCTATGCTTGGATCAACTTCAACATGCGCCCTGAAATCGCCGCCAAGGTGGCAGGCTCAGCCGGCAACTTCACCGCTTCCAAGGGCGCAGACGATCTGACGTCGGGCAAGCTCAAAGAGCAGTTCAAGACCAGCTTCCCCGAAGCCGCCATCAAGAACATCAAGTGGTACCCCGCCGTTCCTGCCGGCTTGGAGGAAATTGAAGGCCGTATCCTGGACCGCGTCAAAGCGGCGCAATAAGGCAAGCGCAGGGCGCGTGCTGATTGGCAAGGCCTTGACGCTTTGCCATAGACTGCGCCCGTGATGGCCCCGCCCGCCCGAAAGGGCGTCGCGGGGTTTTTTTATTGCCAACGCCTGGAGCCGCCCCATGAACGACGAAGAGAAATACATCGCCCGCACCGAGCGCATGCTCACTAGATGGTCAGGCCAGCGCTTGTCCGTCACTCGCAAGCAGACTACGGAGGGCGATGTCGTCCGCCATACCCCGCCTGCCGTCGGTCAGTTGGACGCGCAGAGCGGTCAGTACCTCGAGCCCGCCCGGCCCTTGCCGATCCTTGCGCAGTGCGATGTGCTGGTGGTCGGCGCAGGTCCGGCAGGCTTGTCGGCGGCGCTTGCCGCGCGGCGCGCAGGCGCGGACACCATCATCTTGGAACGCTTTGGTTGTTTGGGCGGCGTGATTACTACCGTGGGCATGGAGACGCTGGCTTGGTACCGCTACGAGGGCACAGTTGAGGGGGAAGGCATTGGCATCGAGATGGAGCGCATCGCCGCGCAGATGGGTGGATCCATCAAGTGGCCCTACAACGACAGCCAGTGCCTAGACGCTGATTTCTTCAAGGTGGTGGCGGACCGGCTCATTACCGAGGCCGGCGTGCGGCCTATCCTGCACTGCATGGCGGTGGACGTGATCTTTGAAGAGGGCAGCAATCGCCTCAAGGGCATCATCACCGAGAGCAAGTCCGGCCGCCAGGTGGTGCTGGCCAAGCGCATCATCGACTGCACCGGCGACGCCGACATTGCCCACCTGGCCGGTGCGAGCTACCGCAAAACACCCAAGGACAAAATGCTGGGCGTGACCACCGTGTTCAACGCCAGCGGCGTGGACAAGCAAAAGTTTTTGCAATACACCGAAGACCAGCCGGCCACCTACGCCGACTGGAGCCGCACCTGGGACCAGGAAACTACCGGCAAAGAAGACGCGCTGCGCAGCCCCTACCTGGACAAAGAATTCGACAAAGCGCGCGAGCTGGGCGTGATTCCGGCGAACACCACCAATCTGGGCGGCTCGTGGTCGGCGCTGACCGAGGCGGGTGAGGCCACCAACCTCAACCTGGCGCACCTGAGCGGCTTTGACTGCACAGACGTGATGGACCTGACCAAGGCCGAGATGCAGGGGCGCCAGGAGGCGCTGTACGCGCTGATGGCGCTCAAAAAAGTGGTGCCCGGCTTTGAGAACGCCAAACTGCGCAACTTTGGCATGACGCTGGGCACGCGCGACTCGCGCAAGATCATTGGCCGCTACAACCTGAGCAGCGAGGACGTGCGCAACCAGGCCAAGTTTGAAGACTCGGTGGGCATATTCCCCGAGTTTATTGACGGCTACAAC
>Ga0214921_10006806_pt1 | contig 15462 bp, 14 predicted proteins | sample LL1505_MetaG_FD_177992 | JGI IMG/M metagenome (GOLD analysis project Ga0214921, IMG submission 177992) | Freshwater microbial communities from Lake Lanier, Atlanta, Georgia, United States - LL-1505 | ecosystem: Environmental > Aquatic > Freshwater > Lake | place: USA: Georgia | collected...
ATAATGGAGTTTCCTCCTGCTTCTCTTTTTATAGTCTCTGCCATTGTTTGAGAATATTTTACGTGTTCTCCGCGGCGAGCTTGAACATTGCTTTGCTTTTTAGAAACTACATTATTAGTTCTTGATGAAACTTCCTGTATCGATTTTTTTGTAGAACCAATACCTTCAGCCAATATCTCTACAAGACACTCTTTTACAATAGATTTTAATTGTTGCCTTGTGACACTCATATCAACCAACTCCATTCCAGAATGCCGTACCACCAATTGATCCAGTTAAGGTTGGCATCATCGTTGCATCAATTCCGACTAATTCTGCATACATGCTAAAAGAAATATCATCTGAACCATCACGCTTTAAATAGATCTCTTTGATCCTTGCATCAAATTCGAATTTATCTCCACCGTCTACTCTAAAAAAATAATTTGCCTCAACGCCGTTAACTCCATTTAAGGTAAATCCAACCCTTAAATATTTTCCTGCTGATTCATGGTTTTTAATAACCATATGTTTTAAAACCTTATCAAATCGATAAGATGTTGCAGATGACACCGCGGTCCCTGAAATGACCCATGGAAGTCCAGACCCCATGAACTCAGTTACTGAGTTATACCCTATTCTTGGCTCATTCATTCCCATGATCATTTACTCCTAGACGCGATAATGTCATTAAGTATTCTATCTATTCTATCTGATTTAGTGAATACTTTTTGTAATTCTTCTGGATTTATTTGGCGGCCTTCGGCCATCATAAAAGCTCCAGGTGTTGAAGGCTCAGAGACGAAATCCCAACAAATCAATTGAAAATCATCCTGAACTATTTGATAATCACCTTGTTTCTTTGTGGTGCCAACGCCACGAGAAGAAATTCCCAACTTGACTCCAGACTCAACAAGCGATTGAAGAATCTTTCCAGATGGTGTATCAAGAATTTCAACTGATCCATAGACGACGTCACCTTCAATATGAGCCTCACGAACTATATGGGATACATTCTTGAGATTAACCACTGAAGAATCTGGATGATCTAATTCTCCTAAAGCACGATTCTCAATAATGAACTTTTGATAATTACGAACTTCACGCTCAAGAACATTCCGAGGATAGATGCGACCATTTTGATTCAAGGTATCGGATTTCTGAAGGATTCCCTTCATGACAACCTTTCCCTCGTTGGCCTCTCGTGCCTCCTTGATCATGTCAGGAGTGTAATCAAAAACTTGATAGGAATTAATCAATCTTAAATCAGACATTTTCTCCTCCTGACAACTCATCAATCAACTTGATGTATAACATGTATTCTGCTACGACAGAATCATCAACCTTCTTAACCTCATTTAATAAACCAGTCTTCACTTCATTCAGCTTATCAGAGAGATATTTTTCTTCTTTTTTGTTATCGACATAAGACTCAATTGAATTCAAAAGTTTTCCCTTGATCTCATTGAGTTTTAATGTAATCGTTTTTTCATCATCGCTTGCTGCAGAGAAAGCGTAAGCCTTGATGAGAGACTTTTGCTCCGTGGTCAAGGTATCATCATACTTTTCACCGAGCTTTTTCATCATAATCTTCATGAGAAGGCGATTAGATCCAGTAGTTCCCTCTGTAGTAATTTGCTCGTTAGGTTCAGACTTTGGGGTAACAAGCCAGCGAACTACTTGGTCCTCATACTCAGCCATTTTTGAAAGATCTGCAGACTTTAATCTCCAACTGTTCAATAAATTTTGAACTGTCGCAAATGTTCTGTATTCAGATATTTGTTGATCATAAAAATGATCATCGTTTAATTGATGGTTGATTGATCTTATCAATAACGATTTTTCTCTATCAAGAGAATCAACATCATGAGATCTTGCTGCAACTTTCGCTTCACCTAAAATTGATGATGCGACTGATTCAGCACTGACTGTCGTTTTCATTATTGAATTAATAAGACGGAATTCCTTGTAGAGTTCCGTACCAGGCTTAAAATGCGTTTTGATTATCTTTAAGGCACGAGAAGATTTTCGTTTATCATCATCTACTAATGCCTGAGAAATTGTGTGAATGAGGAACTCGTATAATAGTCCTGTATTTCTTTTTTTGTTATGAGCCGACATTTAGGTCAGATCCTTTCAGGTTGATTTCAGAAAATCCATCGATTATCGACGGATGATAATAATGACATAAATATCGAGTAATTTTAGAGTTATTCCTCGACATTGAGATCTATTTCCCCTTCACCTTCAGTCAACAATCCCTCTTGCTGTTTAAAAATTCCTAAAGAATTTGACATCTTCTTTAATGTAGACATCATATCTGGTGATAACGGCGGAGGCGGTGGCATTTGCTTTCGGTTTGTTGATTCACCTAAAGGATTACTAAAGAATTCTTCATCAAATGGTTTTGCCAAAACATTTCTATGATCTAACGATCTTTCAAAGTCTACAAATCCGTTTGTTTTTCTGTGTCGCGGGCCTTTTCTTGTTCTCTTACTCTTTTTTACAGGTAAGTCTTTTTCTTCAAGAGATGGTAAAATCTCATCTTCATCAATGTCTCCAGACATTAAAAGTTTAGTACCTGGTTTGACATCGTTTGCTGCATCATCTGCGGCTGTAAGCTCTTCTTCAGCTTTTTCTTCGCCTGCTTCAGGTTCTTCAGCTGGTGGAGATTCTTCACCTCCAAATAAATCTTCTCCGCCTTCTTCTCCTGAAGATGATTCATCTTCGCTGTCGGCCTTTGCTCCTTCAATACCAAGATCTGTGATCTTTTCTTTCAAACGTTGCTCATTCATGTCATCGATCTCTTCATCATTGAGACCCCAAATTTCTCTTTGAACGAATCTACGGCTTCCCATTCCTTCCGGTAGAGCAGCACCGATTTCAAACTTTGATTTCCAAAGTTCTAATTTTTGTTGTTGCGCAATTGTTGATGGATTTGATAACCTAAGAGTAAAATTTTGAAGATCTTCACCATCGTATCCATGAGAATATAAGTGAATGATTGCTAGTTTGCTTAGTTCTGCGATCAGAGTCTTTTGAATTACGCCAATTGTACGAGAGAATCGAATGTCTTCTTGCGCAAGAGTTGCTTTAGAAGAAAGCATTTCATCGTATCCGAGATATGCTCGTGGAACCTTTAGTGCAGCAAATAACTTCTTCTGCATGTACTGAACGTCTTCTACAGACGCAGCATTTTGTCCACCAGAAAGAGTGTCAATCTTTGTTCCTGACTCCCCTCCGCGGACTGCAATAAAGTAGTCGTCCTCAACACTCAAAGGGTTATAACGAAGATCAACACGACCGGTTGTACGATCTATAACCTGACTTGACCTAAGGTTTTTTCTTTGTTCCTCTACGTACATTGGAACGTTTTCTGGCGGTATATTGGCTACGTCAATATAAAAAACACGGCGTTCCGGTGCACGAACGATACGATACACCAACATAGCATCTTCTAATAGAATTAATTGTCTCCAGATTCTACGAGCTGGTTCAATCAATGATGAACCGTAAGGAAGAAACATATCGTTTCCAAGAAGACGAAAATGTGTTACTTCCCAATTTTCAAGAGTCCTATTTCCCAACGTCGACCAACGATATCTTACTGCAAATGGATCTTCGCGATCGTAGTTCTCTTCACGTTCAATCTCGTTTACTGGAATTGGGAATGCATGAATGACGCCCTGCGTTGGAGAAACATCATTATAAAGAAAGAAATCTCCGTACTTAACCAAGTTTCTTGCCCAAGAACGAAGATTAAATTCTACGTTGATGATGTTATAAAAAAGGTCCTCAAGAATGTCCCTGATCTTTTCATCATCAGAATAAACATGAAGAACTCTTCCTTTGTCGTCTTGCGCGACAGTCTCGTCTGCATAGATGTCCATCGCCGCGGCAATTTCAGCCGTGTACTCCATCTCTTGAAAATCTTGATACCTCATCAGACGTTCTGAAAGGTTATAAGAATTTGCAGTAATTACTGAGTATGTAGGTGATGTAGAACGTTGAAATAACAAAGCACCTGATGACTTTACCTTGTCAGCAACTGCAACTGTTGTATCAAACGTTTTTACCTTGCGTTTAACGACAGGCCCACTTTTAAAAAGTCGAGACAATCGTTGAAATAGGTTTTGATTCCTATCGTTTTTTGACACTTTATGCCTTCTTTAATCCCTAACCACAGATATTATAAACTTAAAATAACGATTTGATTAAAAACTATCAATCAATTTCAAGCTCATCATCTTCGTCAGATTCCAAATCTTCGTCAGAAGGAATGTCTTCGTCGGAAATCTCTAATTCTTCTTCTTCTGAAGATTCAAATTCTTCGGCAGGCTCATCTTCTAACTTAGAAACGTAATTCAACGGTTCACTTAACATGCTTTCCAGCATTTCATGAACGTGATTAAGATGAGGAGACAACGCATTAACAGCAGCATGAGGAGCTTCCTTTTCAAAGGAATTAATTTCCTCGTATAAATCTACGACAAGACCGTAAAGTTTTTTTGCCTCTGTTGTGTTCAAACCTTCATAAATGAGATTTGCGTCTTTGTTAATTGACTCTTGTAATTTCTTAAGATTAATCTTCATTTCCATACCTCACATTGCTATATCTATACACTCACTTGTACAACCAAGATAAATCGTCCATTCCATGATCTGTTTTAGGGTCAAGATGCTTAACTTGAGAAGCTTCTCTAAGCTTATAAACGTTAGATTGATTAATCTGATGTTGTCCTTTAGCATTTGCCCCGAGAGTATACGTTGGATTATTAGGTATTGCTCTTGCGTCTATGCTACTAATACCAGTGGCTTTTAACATTGCCATAGCCATTGCATAACCAGCATCATTTGTTCCGGTACCACCTTCCGTCAACCAAGTACCAATTGCAAGGCTCATGATCAAGTCATCATGGCTATCTTTGGATGCCATTGGTTTGTTACCGTTCCATATAAAGGCCTGGAGTTGATCATAAAGCCTTTGAGAATAACACTTTAAAGTCTTATTACGGATTAATTCCTCTAATTTAGTAAGAATTTGTACTCGTGTTTTTTGATTTGTAGGAAATCCTGGTAATTCATCTTGGTTGAGGGGGGTGTAGTTTAAAGCATCTCCACGATGATTGTGATAGTATATTCTCGGATATCCCGTGTCTCTCAACTTAACATTGACGAAATATCCAAATGTGTTATTCTCTGGACATAACAACGCATCGTTGTATTTCTTTCCCCACTCAGCCAATAAATCTGCAAACTTTTCAGGCGGAATCTTTCCCATGTATTCTGCAACAACTTCACAAGTCTTTTGATCAAGGACATGAAATGAAGAATAATCTGCAGCATCTCCGCGCGCGACGTCTGCGGAGATAACATAACTCTTTTCTAGAACGGGCTGTTCCCAAACCCAAATGTTTCTATCAAATCCAGTCTTCTCCAATGGCGGACGAATCATAGAACGAAGATCTTCTAAATCTTCTGATTGTAGGAATGTGTCACCTGACGTGATGAAGTCGCACAGATACTCCTGACTTACTTTTCTCTTTGGAAGATTACGAGTCTCTTTAATAAACCAGGCTTCATCATGCTCAGGATGGACAGTCCACGGTAACCTTATCGGATTAAACTCATTTGTTCCGGCCTCGGCTTCCACCCACAACCTGTAATAAAGACCACCTACACCATTTGGAGATGAAATCAATATTGCATTACCACCGGTTGTCAAGGTTGGATAGAGGCCGGTCCAAATTGTGTCAAAGTCTCTAATGAATGCACACTCGTCAACGATTAAAAGAGAAAGCGACTCAGAACGACCAGCATCTTCAGAAGTAGGAACTGCTTTGACTTGTGACCCATTACTAAATGATATTTGTTGTTTTGAAGGTTCAAACTTCGGCATCAACAACCAAGTTGGAAGTGATTGAAGCATGACATGAACTTTTTTGATAAAGTTCTGTGCAGTGGCTAATTTCGTTGCGATGACAAGAACATTCTTGTCTTTATAGAATATCGCTAACCAGGTTGCATACGCAGCTGAAATTGTAGATAAGCCAAGCTGACGAGATTTTAGAACAATGTTAAAACGATTGTTTTGAAAATCATCTAAGCAATCTTCCTGAAAATCATAAAGATCAAAAGGAATTGTTCCCTTCAACGGATGCTGGATCTTGGCATATTTTCTGATAAAATACGCTGGATCTTTACCACAGCGTATTATCTCATTAACTTGTTGCTGTTTTGTCAGCAGTTTTTCTTGCATCCGTTCAACCTATCTCAAACATGACTTGCTTACGATAAAGTGCAGTTCTTTTTGGATTGTGTACTCCAAATCCCACTATTTCGACTGAATCTCCAGAACTAACTTCTTTCGTTTTCAATGCTTTTGAAGTTAAATCCTTATAAGACTTTTTGACGGCATCGATGACTGATTTAATGTTGCCAAGTGATAATTCTTCTTCTCGAATTTTCACCTGTAACATTTGTCTTTCTGATGCAAAATTAACAACAGTTTGATAGGTGACTGAAAGCATGTCTGGTCCTACCAACTTCATTTTAATAGAAAATGAATTTACGATTGGAGATGATGATCTCCCCCATGTTGTATCAATGGCTTGGCCTAAAGCGTTGTAATCTAATTCTGACATATCAGACAATAATCCTCAGTATCTAAATATTGAGATAAACTAAAACAGCATATTTACCGTAATCTTTTTTCTTCCACCAAGCTTTTCTTGAACCTGTTCTTTCGTCGGTCTCCATCCATCACGCCACGAAGGAAGCCGTGCACGGGCCCAAAACGTTTCACAACTTTCGCAACATTCAAACTCTCGATATGATTTTTCATCATCAACTGTTCTCATCAAATAATCACAAACTGGACATGCGAGAGGAACTATTTGTCTCTCTTCAACGGGCTTAATCACATAAAAACCTTCACGCTCTTTTATTAATCTATCATTCAGATACGGTTTCCATTCGTTCATACAAGCACCATCTTTGAATCCTTTTCGTTCTTTGTGATCTCTAGAATATGATCGGCAACGTCCTTAATTCCATCAACATGAGTAATGACCAAAATTAATCTAAAAAATTTCTTAAGACTTGTCAATAGTCTATTACACGATTCTACTCCAGCGTCATCTAACGTTCCAAATCCCTCATCAATGATAAACATATCTGATTTTGACATTGAAGAAACGTTAACTAACGCAACTCTTAATGCAATAGAAGCGATGGTCTTCTCCATCCCGGAACACAATTCAATGATCCTACGTGAATCTCCATAATTGATGTAGATCTCGGACGCGTCTGATTCATCATCGTTTTCCATCTCGACAGAGAAATCAACGATTCCGTGTAAAATCTTGGATATCTCTGCATTGATCAAAGGAAGCTGCGAACGAGTGATGATCAATGGAATTCCTTTCTTCGAAAAAGCTCCTGAGATGATCTCGTACGTCTTCATCATCCTGAGAAGCTTGTCTCTTGATTCTTTCTCTGCATCAAGCTTCTCAAGCTCAGACATCAATCGACCACGTTGCGTAGCCAACATCATCCTTGCATCATCCCGCTCTTTGATTGACCTAGACAATGTTTCTATTTTTGATCTAAGAGAAACAACCTCTGAATTTTCATCATTTTTTAATGCCTCTTGTAGGTCAATTAACTTAAGCTCTGCATCATTTAGATTTGCAGTCAGCGTTTCACAATTTGAACGAATCTTCTCAATCTCTGTCTCTTTACGAGATATTTCAAGATTCAATTTTGAAGACAACATCGTTGCCTTCTCTAACTTTGAGATCTTTGAAACCAAAGATTCTTTCTCAAGTTTGCTCAATGCATCGTTAAGGTCATTTAACTTCTTTAAAGTTGCCGAAGCCTTCTCGTTCTGTGCAACAATCTTGTCTTTATTCTGATGAGCATCCTTAATAAACTTACAAGTAGGATAGTCGTCTCCGCAGGGAACTTCATCTAGAATTTTTAACGATTTTTGTTGGATCTTTAACAACGTTGACTCTTTGTCATGAAGATGTTGCAATTCAAGAATTGACTTCTCTAATGAATCAATCGCAGATAACTTCTTCTTCAAACTGTCAATGTCATCAGAAGCTTCAACTTCCTCAACAATCTTTAGTTTATCTTTTAAAACGATGATCTCATCTTTAATAGTGTCAATCTTTGAACATGAATCATTGCATATCGTCTTTAGGCTCTTAACTTTTTGCTCGTGAAGCTGAACATCAATTACAGTCACGGGCTTATGACCCTTATGAGATGCCAACTCTGTTCTCAACCCAGAGACTTCATTTTGAGCATCCTGGGAAGACGATACCAGTTCATCGATCTTTTCTGATAAATCTAGGATCGTCTTGCCATGATTTAACTGAAGTTCATCCCAATTTCTATCGGGGAAGTTTTTCAGTTGCGCCTTAAATCCATTGAGATCCTTTGAAGACATGTCATACATCTTGTCGAAGATGTCTAGACCCAAGAACCTGGATAGCGTTGCTCTTCTTCTAGTAGATCCTTGATAAATGAAGGCATTGATATCACCCTGCGCAGACAAAGCGGTCAATGAAAAATCTTCGCTAGTACCAATGAGGTTCCTTATTGCCTTCTCTGTTCCAGTACGAAGATCATCACAAAGGTCATCAACTTCTCCATCATCCCTCATCCTATAGAAATTGAGAGATGTTGATGCAGTTGTCACGCCTTTCTTTGTGATTGACTTTGTTGTCTGTCTTTCCGTAATATAAATCTTGCTGTTGTGGTCAAAGATTGCCCTAGCGTAACAGTAAGGTTTCCTAATATTACAAACATGTAGATTCTTTAATGAACCTCTATCAGTCGTGTTAAACAACGAATACATCATTGTTCCAACAATCGAAGATTTTCCAGTACGATTTGGTCCAAAAATTCCAACGATTCCATTCAGTTTGGTGAAGTCAATCTCGTTCTCTTCGCCATATGCAAAGGTATTGTCCCACTTCAAGTGCCTTAAAGACCACTTAGAACCCTTGACATAGTCATCTGTTGATGCAACCGCAGACATGTACTTTTTAATCTGACTGGACATCGAGTCCCAATCAACATCGGTGTTACCATTCTCTTTACAATATGTCTGAATCAGACCCATGATGACATCAGGAGACGTTAGATCAGATTTTGCTATTGTTGTCGATCCAGTCTTGATTGTCTCATTAGATGCTCGATACTCTGATTTGAAGGTAACCTCTGTTGCTGCATAGGTCGTCTTTAAGGTCTCGTTCAAAAAGCTTACATCGTCCTGGCTCAATTCCATCTGGGACTTGATCCTGAACCTAGATTGCTTAGGGTACTTAGTGACTTCTTTTAGAAAGTCCTTTTGTGAACCGCCCCATTGGATCGTCACATATGGTTTTGAATTTGGTAGCTTCTTGAACTTGACATCCCAATCATTCTCATCATTGATGTCCCACAAAAAGTAACCGTGATCCAACTCCTCGGCATAATTTTGTTGTATTGGGGTTCCTGGAAAACCTATCCACGGCTTCTTTTCGCCACCAGATGTTTCTCTGTATCCGAGATATTGCGTCTGGTGAATGTCACCGAGAAACACATAAGGATAATCCTTAAAAAATTCAACCTTCAATTGTGCTTCGTCAAGTTCCCATCCAGATTCAGTGACTGCGCCATGAACTGGACCATGGTAACATGCGATGTTGATCTTACCAGGCTCCGGCTTCACGTCTTTCCACCCCTCTTCATCAAAGAGAGAATAGACGCACCAATTGAATCCAGGATGAAACTCATATACCCCGCTCTTCTTATAGAGATGAACCTTGGGGTTATTTAAGGCTGATACGATCGGAGACACTGCATCTTGCCTGGACAGGTTTACCAGATTTCCATCATGGTTACCGAGGGTTAGGTGAACTTGAGCCACCCCGGCCATCGATTCCAACCACCATGTAAGGAAATCAATATATTCGGGAGAAATTCCGGTTGTCTTTGTATGGAAGATGTCACCACCTATGAAGATGTGATCGACCTTATTCTTCTTACAATCTTTAATGAATGCCGTGAATACTTCACGATACTCATCATGCCGAGAAAGAGACCGAATGTGGATGTCGGCCGTATGAGCAATTCGTACCATTGATCAATTAATGTACCACATTAACGGGTAGTGTTCAATAAGCTGTTAAAACTTAAAACTAGAAGAAACGAATTTATCCAGTTTGGTCAAGAACCTGTCTTCCCAGAATAAAGGTTTGGCCTCAGAAAGAGCTTTTTCGAACTCAGCCTTGGACATGTTTCCGGGATCTCCCCATGGTCTCACATCCACTACTACGACATCCACGTTGTATTCTTGTAGTTTCTTCACGATCCGTGGGGTTTTCTTCTGCCACATGTCACCATCGAGAGCCAAAGCAACAGGCGTTCCATGTAGAAGAATTTTGTTGAATACCTCATGCCGTTCATCCAAGTCTGACCCCAACAACGCAGTCGAATTATCTGGGCATTTGACCATATCGAACGGACCTTCACAAAGAACCAACCGCTTGTTCCAATCCAGGTTGATCTCATTGAAGACCACGGGATTCTTGTCGACATCAGGATTGTCATACTTAGGCTTCTTGTCTTTATCCACCGCTCTAGCCACGAAGTAATTCAATTCCCCATCACAATCAAAGGACGGCATGATGACTCTCCTCTTCCATCTCTGTTCATCAGAGATGCCAAACTTGAAGTACCAGGCATCACGGTCAGTCAATCCCCTAGAATAGACGTATCTCCATGCCGCCTTGACATCAGGGTCCATCTCATTTGCCAGAGTCAACAATCGAAAATCCTTTGGTAACTCTATCTTCTGGATCTTCTCAACATCTGCGGTTACCAGATCCGACCTGCCACCTTGTCCAGTTAATTCCCGATATGCGTTCAGGTGTTCCTGTGTCCCATATTTCCGTAATAAAGGAGCAAGGCTCCGGGCCTTCCAACCACAGGTCCAACAATGGTTGGCATCATCTGTTGTACGGATGGCCAATTTCTTCTTGGTCGGATCAGTCGGTGCGCAGATAGGACACCTGACATCGAAGTTGAGACCATTACCAGAGACTCGACCTCGACCAAAGATCGACTCATAAAACTTCAGCTTATCCGTGAGAGAATGGACCACGGTATCACTGTAACCTACAGGTCAGTCGTTTTTCAACTAACCTTGTATACTGGCTGCCCTAGCAATCACATATGAATCAGTCGCATCACGGCTCCAGTCGGCCGCAGAGCCGTTCTTTTTTAGGGGCCACTGGACGTGTTTGAGATCATGCTCTGCCATGTACTTGAAGACCTGTTCTTTTCCGCTCATCCCGGCTACTGATGTCCGTTGCATCTTAATTCCGCACAATTTTCTTGCGTGAGATGAAGAGATGTACTCAGGATCAACCTTGAATATTTCCCTTGAGATGTACGACACGATGCCGTTGAACCTCATGAGAGTCGTGATGGTCGCAGCAGAAGACATCCCTGTACGAAACCCCATGAGTGGCTCTTCAAGTGCCACACGATATTCACCAGGAAACTTCTTCAATAACTCAGAGAGTTCGACGGCAGTTAGGTCAGCTTTTTCCCAAATTGTTTTGCACTTTTTAAATTCTATTCTATCTAGATAAAGGATATGGGATCCCTTATCGTCAGGTTGAATGTCAGGATTGATGATACAGACACCTGTCACGGATGTTGAAACGTCTAAGCCGAGGATAAGTTTCATGTGTTAAAAAGACTTCCGTTAAACATACCGAGATCTTTCTTTCTTCTGAGCATGACAGGTTCACCAGGTATAGGCGTTAATAATTCCCAGTTAGAATTTTTCATCAAAAAATCGTCTACTGCCGGCTTCACACCATGCTTTTCAGTGTCAATTCTTTTAGTAGCCTTATCGGCAGATTCGTACCCTTCTTTTTCAGCGTACCACAGATCTCTTTCTGACCATCTTCCGTGATAATCATCGATTAATACGATGCTGTTTTCATTTGTCAGTAAATCGAGATACTCAAGTTCTCTAGAGACAGTGTAATAATTGTGATCTCCGTCCAATAAAACGACGTCAAACTTTTTAGATGATTCAGTTAATTTTGGCAGCGCATTTAAACTGCTGTCTTGATGAATGATCATCTTTTGAGACGGCAAAACATCTATATTGTTTAAAATAATCAGCAAAGATTCCTGAACAAGAACATCAACCCCCACAAACTCAAAATTTTCATGCATCCTAGACATAAATGCCAAAAGAGGTATCGTTGTTATACCTTTGCACAGTCCAATTTCCAAAACTTTAGGTGATTGGATTTGAGATAGAAATTGCTTAATGCTAGGAATGTATCCATGATATGCCATGTCAGCATATTAGGATCAGGATGACTTTGGTAAAATCTTATTAAAGTAGACCCATATCTTTTAGTTCTATTTCCGTAAGCACTTTGTAGGTCACTCCGTGGATCGTGCACCACTCTTTGGCGGCCCTGACCTTCTTAATCACTGTCATCTGATTTAGTTTTCTAGATGGTTTGATCTCTATGATGACTTTACTACCGTCCTTATATTCAACCTGAAAATCTGGATAGTACTTTCGAATCTTCTTAGTCTTCTGATTTGAAACATACTCGATGATCAACTTCTCGTAGGACCACGACGTCACATCAGGATTCTCGTCTAGATATACCATGTACTTTTGTTCCCATCCTGAACGATATTTACATTCACCCGCAATCGGAGAAACGTGGGTTCCTCTGTGGTAATGACCCTTGCGCTTTCTCTTCAGTTTATGAGGTTTCTTTGGAGGCATGTTCTTCAAAAATCGTATTTTACCTTAAAAAGCAACTTCTCTGAATGTCTCTTCATGATTGGTTGTGCCAACTGCGTCTTCATTATCACGTTTAAATTGTCATCATGAAAGTTGATTCCTGAAACGTAAACGTAATTTTTGTCAGATTCGTTCGCTTGCAATGATGATGGTAAAAACTTGTATGTAGGATTCGACGATGAATTAAGATGATTAACAGGTGCTATGGCTTCTAATCTTAAAACGTGAAGATTCTGTTCACCCTTAAAAGACATCTCATATTGATTTGCACCAAAGAAATACAAGTGAGGACTCTTAATTGCTAATATTCCTTCATTGTAGAATATCGTTCCAACAGAGTTCCACTCACAATGAGGGGTCAACGAATCAGCACGATACAACGTTCCATTTCCATCATCCTTGATGGTGATTGATACTGACCCACCAGATCCAGTCATCGAATTGTCTGTTATAGTAAAACTACCAGGAAGAATTCTTGTTCCGTAATACAGGTTGCTTATGTCAAAGAAAACGACCTGATTTGATGATGAATCTCTTGTTTCATAATTAATGTCAAACGGCGCTTGACTTTGAGTGACAAAGAATCTGTCGGGAGCGTTTTTTTGAATTTTTATTCCATCTAAAATGCAAGATTCAACATTGTTTAAATAAGTTTTATATGTTGATGAAGGTTGTTTTAAAGGATTACTTGGATTAAACCCGTCGTTATTTGGATCGGTAGATGCTTTTGGCCCTACGTCATTTAATGTAATAAACCCTTCTGAAGGTATTCCTAAATCATCTATATACAAAATTGCCGAAGGATCTTGATTAAAATTTTGATAATTGTTTCCTAAAAGAGGATTAAGAACCTCAAGATGTTGTTTCGATAACAATAAATCATAATTTGGATAAAAATCTCCATTATCGCAAGGTAGAATAAGTAGATTTCTACGTCTTACAGCGGGCTGAGAATATAAGACTTCGTTTGCTGGTTTAGAAGCGTCGGCATCTATTGCAACCCTTGTTCCAGATAAGAACAATTGCCTAGGATGATGATTGGAAGCAAAATCTTTTAAGAAATTTTCTGTATTAATATAATGTCCACCCACACCAAATGCCATAGAGACATTAAACGGTGTTGTAGTCATTCCAGAAGCTTCGATTGCAGGAGTTTGCAATACTCCTCCGTATGCTGTTGAACTTCCTCCCGGGGTAGAATTTATCCTTATAGGAGAATCTAAAGTAAAAAATGGAGGTAAGTAAAATGAAACATCTTTTGTGTTAGAAAGTCCCGTAGAGCTTGATGCAACGATATCGGCATCAGTTACATAAAATCTCTTTATAGAAAGATCGTGAACCTCTGCCTGCAATGGGTGTTTGAACGAATAAGAAGAAGGTTCATTGACAGAAGTCGTTGTATCTAATTGTAGCAAACCTTCTCGTTGTGCTGCATCGGCTGCAAAAAATCTTTTTAATCTATCATTTCCGATGTTTTTGCCTTCGTAATAATTTCCGATACAAAGAACATCTGGATTTGTTGGATTCATTGCATCATTAAGATACGACAACGGAGCAACTGTTCCTGATGGAATAACGAACGTTCCCTTATCAATGCCGTCAACGTTGAATGAGCCTGTTCCGTGATTGACAAGATTTGTTCCCCATCGAACAACAACATGATGCCAATTATTCCAGCTCAGCGCGTTATCTTCAGACAAGAAAACTAAGTCACCAGGATATCCACCTTGTTTTGCAAGCGAAGGAGAAATGTCAGCGCTGTGACTTAATTGTAATTGAAGCCTAAACGTAGCAGGTAAACCGTTAACGTCTTTTTGAGATCCAGTGATCAATGAAAGTGCATAGCTTGAAGACAGGTGGAATATTGTTCCTGCCTTAAAATGTCCGGTAGAATCTAAAGTCCTGTATCTTGGATTGATATAAAAATCAAAGCTAAATGCTCCACTTAATGCATAACGACCGGTCGCATAATCTAAATGTTTTGTTCCATCGTCGTCATTTGGATACAATAAAACAGAAGAAGTAGGAACAGTGGATGAAGAAAAGAAATTTAACGAATGATAATTTGAATATGCCCAATGCGCTGATGGGTAAGCAGTTCTATAATAATGAGATAAGTTATCTTTGATCGCAAGTTTCTTTAGAGTTCCAATCGTAAAATAATAAGGCGGATTAAATCTTACGATGTCAAGAGTCTTTTGTTTCTTTAAAGACGTTGCTTGATCATTAACTTCCTTTAAAAACCCCTTTTGAACTCCACTTTCATCCCTCAAAAAATTAGAAAATATATTGGGTTTTAAACTTCCATCTTCTACGATTATGGGAGGTACTTCAAGTAAAAGAATAGATGCTTCGAGCTGACTATACTTCGAAGTATTTGTTGTATTAATCCAAGAGCCATAAACAGTTGTTTCATTAAAAGGAAGATCTGGGTCGGACAACCCTATGTCTTTTTCAAAAGACGAGCGTCGAGAAAAGACGTTAACGGACCCTGTGATTCCGCTAGAGCTTGATGAATAATATCTTGACGGGTTTGTGGCTATGGTTATGCTTTGAAAATCTGTCTGATTGACCTTAAAGATAGACATTTAATTCCCAGATGCATAAGCGCAGCAACATCAAAAATCTAATCGAACTCT
>Ga0214921_10006807_pt1 | contig 15461 bp, 10 predicted proteins | sample LL1505_MetaG_FD_177992 | JGI IMG/M metagenome (GOLD analysis project Ga0214921, IMG submission 177992) | Freshwater microbial communities from Lake Lanier, Atlanta, Georgia, United States - LL-1505 | ecosystem: Environmental > Aquatic > Freshwater > Lake | place: USA: Georgia | collected...
CCTGTAGCACCAGTAGAACCAGTAGAACCAGTAGAACCAATAGCACCAGTAGCACCTGTAGCACCTGTAGTTCCAGTAGCACCTGTAGCACCTGTAGCACCACTAGCACCAGTAGCACCTGTAGCACCAGTAGGTCCTATGCTTCCAGTAGCACCAGTAGTTCCAGTAGCACCAGTAACGCCGGTATAACCTGTATAACCAGTATAACCAGTTACACCAGTAGCACCAGTAGCACCAGTAGCGCCAGTAGCACCAGTAGCACCAGTAGCACCTGTAGCACCTGTAGTTCCAGTAGCACCAGTAGCACCAGTAGCACCAGTAGCACCTGTAGCACCATTAGCACCGGTAGTTCCAGTAGCACCAGTAGCACCTGTAGTTCCAGTAGCACCAGTAACGCCGGTATAACCTGTATAACCAGTATAACCAGTTACACCGGTTGCTCCAGTATAACCAGTTACACCGGTTGCTCCAGTATAACCAGTATATCCTGTATAACCAGTATATCCTGTATAACCAGTATATCCAGTTAATCCAGTATATCCTGTATATCCAATAGGACCTATACGCCCAGTATATCCAGTTGGTCCTGTTACTCCAGCATTTCCAGTAGGTCCTGTTCTTCCAGTATTACCAGTAAATCCTGTATATCCAAATGGTCCTCGTTGTCCAGTTGACCCTGTATATCCAGTATATCCTGTATAACCAGTGTAACCTGTTAAACCAATAGGTCCAGTAGTTCCAGTATAACCAGTATACCCAGTATACCCAGTATAACCTGTTAAACCAGTAGGTCCTATGCTTCCAGTATTACCAGTAACCCCTGTGTAACCAGTATAACCAGTATACCCAATATAACCAGTATATCCAGTATAACCTGTAGCACCGGTTGCTCCAGTAACACCCGTGTAACCAGTATATCCAGTATAACCTATAGCACCGGTTGCTCCAGTAACACCCGTGTAACCAGTATCACCAGTAGTTCCTGTGGCACCAGTAGTTCCAGTGGAACCAGTAGCACCAGTAGTTCCAGTGGAACCAGTAGCACCAGTAGTTCCTGTGGGACCAGTAGCACCAGTAGTACCAGTAGTTCCTGTGGCACCAGTAGTACCAGTAGCACCAGTAGTTCCTGTGGCACCAGTAGTACCAGTAGTACCAGTAGTTCCTGTGGCACCAGTATAACCAGTAGTTCCAGTATAACCGGTTGCTCCAGTGGCACCAGTAGTTCCAGTGGCACCAGTCTCACCAGTGGCACCAGTAGTACCAGTGGCACCAGTAGTACCAGTGGCACCAGTAGTACCAGTAGCACCAGTAGTTCCTGTGGCACCAGTAGTTCCTGTGGCACCAGTAGTACCAGTATAACCAGTAGTACCAGTATAACCAGTAGTACCAGTATAACCAGTAGTACCAGTATAACCAGTAGTACCAGTATAACCAGTAGCTCCAGTAAATCCAGTATCTCCAGTAAATCCAGTATCTCCAGTAAATCCAGTGGAACCTCTATATCCTCTTGGACCTGTATACCCCGTTACACCAGTATAACCAGTATAACCTATATCACCAGTATAACCAGTATAACCAGTATATCCTGTTAACCCAATAGGACCAGTATAACCAGTATAACCTATATCACCTTTTGGACCAACTAAACCAGTATAACCAGTTGGTCCGATAACACCCGATGTTGAAAACCATAAAGAAGTATTTATAATGCCACCACCAGAACCATCTGTACATTTTAAATTTAAATAATCTCCTTGATTAAACGATAAATCTATATTAGATAAATCCTTATTTATTTTTATATCATTAATTGCTATTCCAGAAAACACATTATTTTTCCATACTTGGATATTACCACAAATATCTACAACATCAGATGTTCTTACCGCAATATAGTTTAAATTACAAGAACTACCAATTTGAAAACCGGACGTTACATTACCAAAAGTAAATGAAAACCCATTATTTGTAACTTTATCAAAACCATTATTTGTAGTAGCTGTTATAGCAAATAATCCACCATTTGTTGGACCAGGAATACCTTGTAAACCTCGTGGACCAGTATAACCTGTAAAACCAACTGGACCTCTACTTCCAGTTGGACCAGTTCCTAGTGTTATACTACAATTCGTCATTTGCCCTACTGGAATATCAAACCAACTACTTGATAATGGGTCTCCTATTTCATTTACTTTACAACTTCCTTGTATTTCTTTTAATTTTCTTAATGCCGTATAATCACTTGATGACATTTTATAATTACTTTATAATAGACAACTCTAAAAAAATATTTTTTTATATACTCATTTATTTTCATAATAAAATAATTCATTTTACTAAATAAACAATTTTATCATAATGTTAAATATTATAATAAAATATAAATTCCATATTATATATGGATAACTTAGATTTAGATATAAATAATTATAGTATAAAAGACATAGAAAAATTCTTCAGGTTCTCACCAAAAACAAAATATAACGCAAAAGATATTGAACAAAGAGAATATGAAATTAGAGAACAATTATTAAGTAGTGGACATATCAATAAACGATTTAAACGTGATTTAATTGAATTTCTTACATTAGCAAAAAATTGGTTGATATATGTAAAATGTAATCCAATAAATAATCAACCCACTACCATACCAAAAAATTATAAATTAGATAATTTAGATACACCTATTTCTAAAGAACCAATTTCAAGAACAGAAGAAATAATCAATCGTAATGATACACAATTTGTTCATTCTCAAAATAGTGAATATTTCCCCGGAACTATAAATCCATTGAATACACGTGTTATAACAAAATGTCTTAATATTGACACACGTTTTCGTGAAAATATATATTCAACACAAAGTTCTGATTTTACTATTAATTTACCTATCAAATTTAATAAAGTAGTTTCTATGCAATTATCTTCAGTAGAAATACCCATAGCGTTTTATGGTATTTCACAAGGTTATGGTAATAATTTTTTATACTTAAAAGTTGTTTATAATTCTTTTGATATTTCTGGAGCAATTTTAACAAAAGAAAAAATTATTACTATTCCTGATGGTAATTATAACGCAATTGATTTTATTGATGTTATAAATAATTTATTAGCACCAAAAACAAATAATGTATTAAATAATCCTAATGATATTTTTTCCTATCTTTTATTTACTATTGATATTAATAGTAATGGTTCTGGAACAGGGAAAGTTATTTTAACCCCAAATGGTAGTTATGCTGGTTATATTAGAGAAGTAATATTAGATTTTACCAAAGATATTAATGGTAGTACTGATAATATACCAATTTCATCTAAAATCGGTTGGAATTTAGGATTTTTGAAACATAAATATACTGGTGATATTACTTATACTTCTGATACAATTTTAGAACCAGCTACTATTAGATATATATATTTAGCAATAGATGATTTTAATAATAGTGCGAATAATCACTTTATAAGTGTTTTTAATAAATCTATTCTTAGTCCTAATATATTAGCAAGAATTTCAATCAAAGGTTCTTATTTTGCTTTATTGATGGAAAATGATTATAATATTGTTTCTGAACCTAGAAAATATTTTGGTCCTGTTGATATACAAAAACTCAGAATACGTCTTTTTGATGAGCACGGGCGTATTTTACAAATGAATAATTCTAATTATTCTTTTTGCTTGAATTTAAAAATGTTGTATGATTTATAAATTTAGTAATTTGAATTAATATTTATATAATATATAAATTGTAAATATTATATAAATGTCAGAACCTACATTAATAGATGCTACAGGTATAAGAAACACCCTTTCAAATGAGGGACCATATGAAGGATTTTTTTATGCCTTCTATGGTTCAGGAGGGTTTACAATGGATCAATGTTTTAATACTATTAAATTAACACAACCTAATCCATTATTACGTTATGATGTTACAAAAGCATTACAAGTTAAATTTGATGTTCGTACATTCAATGCTAAAATAGGATTATATAAAGATGCTAATAATATTGGTATTACATCTACTACATTTAATCCTGTTACCGATAATTTTAGTATTGATGAAATCACTATTAGTGCTGATGAATTTGTTTCTGGTTTATCCAAACAACAAGTTATTTCAGTCGGTTCGTATTCTACAATGTATGGTGACTTTAAACAGTTGGTAAATACTTATTTTGGATATGCTGGTGGGTTTTCTTCTTTGTTCTCGCAAGCCAGTGAATTTGATATCAATAATGGTGTATTTGATGCTTCCGCATTTATAAATATTATTACTCCATATTCAAGACCAAGTGGTGAAAATGTTAAACAAGTTACTGGTTCTATTACTATTTCTGATATTAATAGTTTATTAAAATATGCGATTGATAGAAATATATTTGGTAATAGAACAACACAAAGTTCAGTTGGCACTTCTTCAGATGTTTCTTCTAATTATACTGGTAATAGTACTACTCAAGAAGAAAATTACTTTAAATCAAACTATGGTATGGCTGATGGTTTTATTGCTGGTGATTTGATTTTTATTCCAGCAGGTACGACCATAAAATTACATTTAGTTATTGACTCTGAAAATTTCAATCCTCTTAATAATATTGGTCCTTCTAATGTTTCTGAACTTATTGGAACTATGGATACTAACCGTACATTTACAAATAAGTTTTATCCAGATAATGGTTCTGGACCTTCAGCTGAACAACATGATATGATGATTGATGATAGTAACCAATTTGATAGTAATGGTGACCCAATTGAAGGTTTATCTGTTGTTGGTACTAAAAAAATATTTACTGAAAGAACCACCGCATCTACTACAAATATAGATAGAATTTTAACAGCACCTTTACTTATATTATTGGATAATTTATCAACATCCACTGATTCACAACCAGGACAACCAAGTATGTCTCTTAGTGATATTCCTATTGCCGCTAATGCTTCTGCTAATGCTGCTCGCGTTTCTGCTGATAATGCTGCTACTTCCGCGTCTAACGCAAGTGATGCTGCTACAGCAGCAGATAGTTCTGCTTCCGAAGCCGCTGGTTATGCTGCTACAGCGAATGCTATAGGAATAACCGCTACTGGTGTTAGTGGTGTTAGTGACGCTGTTACTGCTGTGAATAATGCTGCTAATTCTGCTTCAGATGCTTCTGGAAATGCTGCAACAGCAAGTGCTGCTGCTGCTACAGCAAGAAATCAAGCAAACGATTATTCCACACTTGCTAATCAATTTGCCAGTTTAGCTATTATATATGCTCGTGATGCTTCTTTAAATGATGCTATTACCGCAGTAGGTAATGCTACTACAAATGCTAATTCAGCATATACAGCAGCAAGTACAGCTGATGCTCAAGCAGGTATTGCTCTTACAAATGCTAATAAAGCGGAAGCATATGCTGACGCAGCACATGCTGCTCTTCTTGCGGTACAAGCATATGTTTTATTAGCAAGTGCTACTATCTATGCTGGTCAAGCTTCAACCAGTGCGACTGAAGCAAGTGGTTATAAAACTATTGCTAATAATAATGGTTCTACTTCGGTAGATGTTCTTGTAGCAGATGTCTTGGGTAAATCAAATCATGCTGCTGAAGCTTTAATTATTGCTACAAATTCTGCTGCTTCTACTATGAGTTTTGCTACTGACGCAGCAACCGCAGCAGCCAATTCTGATGTAATCGCAGCTAATAATGCTTATAATAATGCTTTAAGATATTATAATGATACATATGATGCTGAAAATGATACTTCAAGTGATGCTACTTCAGCAGAAAGTACAACAGCTACTATTAGTGGTATTATTCAAACTAATGGTTGGTAAAGAATATTATTCATATATTATTTATTAAAAGATTTCATAATTGTTTCAATTAACTATAGAATAAACAATTCAATAAACTATTATAACAAACTATACATAATAAATTACATCGTAATAAATAATTTAGTAATTATAAAAAAATTTCTGTAATATTATATAAATATTTTATAATAATATTACAGCTAAGGAATAAAAAATGTCTATTTTATTACAACCAAATAATATAAATAATGGAAAATATACCGGTTCTTGTTATGCTTTTGGTGCTAGTGGTGGGTTGTTTGTTTCACAAGGGTTTACTGAACCAATCCGTTTAAGAGAAGATGATATGTTAGAAAAATATGATGTTACCGATGCTATACAAATAAAATTCAGTGCTAGAACTATCAATAAAAAATTAAGTATTCTAAAAGACGCAAATAATTTTAATACTGTTCAAGCATGGTACGACCCAATTTCTGATACTCTACATGATGATAGTATCAACATTTGTAGCTGTGATTTTATTGATGGTGTTAATACCGATAGTATTATATCTGTTGGTAAACTATCTTCATTGTATTTTGACTTTAAAACTTGTGTAGCCAGTTATTTTGGTGACCCTGGAGGGTTCGCATCATTATTCGCTTATGAACAAGATTTTCAAGTGAATGGTGGTATTTTTGACGCAAGTGCTTATATACAAACAATTAATAAATCTAAATTTAATATTAATGGTAGTTTCGTTTCTGATTTATCTGGACATATTACTGTAAGCGATATTAATAAATTATTGAAATTCACCATTGATACCAATGTTTTTAATAACAGAGACCCAAGAATTAAAAATTATGGTATGGTTGATGGATTTGTTGCTGGTGATTTAATTTTCATACCAGAAGGATTTACCATTTCATTGTCTTTAGATATTGAAGCTGAATCTTATTCTCCTACCAATAATGTTGGTCCTTCTTACTTAAACGCTATTCGTAATAGATTGAACTGGACAAGAGGATATGTAAAAAGAACTACTACTGCGAGTACTACTAATATTACTCAAACAACCACTGTACCTATACTCATGGTTCTTACAGATGAAACACTTGAAAATTTCACAAACTATGGAAAATATTGGGGTCAATCCAATGTCGCGTTATCCGTCTTAGATGATTATGGTAATCCAATTGATAATAATGATAATGTTAATTTTTTAGCAATATCTTTAAATACCAATGGACAATATCAAACTGCGATTACGAATACTGGTAATATATATAAATCAAGTGATTTTGGAAAAACTTGGAGTATCCCAACTGGTATTGGACCTTCTGTTAGTAATAGTATTTCTATTTCATTTACTGGTATGCATCAAACCGCTTGTAATGGTAGTTCTATCTATGTTTCAAATGATTTTGGTGAAACTTGGCAACCTACGTTTAATTCTGGAACAGCTAATATATTTGTTTCTATTTCATTAAATGGGAAATACCAAACGATTGTATCATGTGGTGATAATATTTATTTATCTGATGATTATGGAATGACATGGCGTGCTCAAGATACTGAAACTGATATTTACCAATCTGTTGAAATTTTTCCGACTTGCGGTGTTGCTTTATCTTATAACGGACAATATCAAACAATTGTCGTTGAAAATATTTATGTATCGGATGATTTTGGTAGAAGTTGGACAAATGTGAGTGATGATAATGGTTTTGAAGATAGAAATTGGTCGGGTGTAGCTATGTCATCTGATGGACAATATCAAACCGCTATTGAATCCGGTGGTGATGTTCATATTTCAAGCGATTATGGTAAATCATGGTTATTTGTTGATGATATTAACCTTACGAATAAAATTTGGCAATATGTTTCTGTTTCTGCTACTGGACAATATCAAACCATTCTTGAAAAACAAGGATATATTTATACATCTATTGATTATGGTAATACTTGGAATAAAGTTGAAAATCCATTAGTCCAAGATAAATCATGGCAAGCTGTGGCTGTTTCATTGGATGGTATATTACAATGTGCGATTGAAAGTAGTGGTGGTAATTTTTATACATCTAGTGTTTTTGGTACTGATGAAACACCAAATCAAGTTTGTAGTTGTTAATATTACAATAGTATTTTACACCTTTTTTAATTTTTATTTTAGTCAAATATAATATTTTTATATTATATATGCCTTATCAAACCAGAAAAGTTCGTGGAAAAAATTGTTATCGTGTTTATAATAAAAAAACTAAAAAAGTATTTGCTAAATGTACTTCTAAAGAAAACGCTTCAAAACAATTACGCTTACTAAGAGCTATTGAAAATAATAAAAATTTTGTTACTTATTCTTCTATGAAAAATAGGTCTATGAAGAAATCAAGAAAAAATATGAAAAAATAATTTTATTCATCTTCTATTATGATTACTGACTTATTTTACAATTACAAATATTTTTCAATGTATTTATACTATCCAACATACAATTACAACCGGTTTTTGCATTTTTAGGTTGCTTTACATAGATAGGAGTAGCTTTACAATCTGGTGTAAAATAAACACTTGCCATTGGAACTCTATTTGGTCTTATGTTTGTTCTTCTACATACTACAAATGCTGGACAATTTGTTACTTTCTTTTCCATATTGAATATTTTGGTATAACCACTTGGGCATAATTGATTATATGTTAGTTTTGTATTCGTTATATTATTATGAATAGAATATTCTTTAAAATCTATGTAATCTTTTGTATTAAAAACTGGTGTAAATTTATTTATTTTTAATTCATTCGATACTCTTTTAAAATTCAAATAATCACTTTGTGACATATATAATTTCATTATATTTTATTATAATGAAATTTTATTGCGTTTTCAATTGTCCTTTCACTATTGTAAATGAAATATAACCCAATAAAATACCAATAATAGAACCTACGCATAATTGTAATATAGTATGTCTCCTATATTTCCATCGTTGATAAAATGTTAATGAAGTTATAAATAATTCAATCATTAATATCAATGGTGATTTTTTCACTAAATATAAATATGTCAATGAGAAAAAACAAGATTGAACATGTCCAGAAGGCATACCATATTTTTCTATTCCTTTGTAAAATTTATCTTCAAATTCCATTATGTTTTTACCACCATTTGGTCGTGGTTCTTTTATTATTAATTTTATTAATGTATTTATAAATTTATTTACTAATAAGAACAATACATATCCGTACAAATAATAATCATTATATTGAATAAATTGCTTCCATAATATAAATAAAGTTGATATAAATAAAATATGTGGACCAAAAAAACCGACATAATCTAATAATTTTTCCATTATATAAAGTATAATTTTATTTTTTTCATAGTTGAATATTTGTTAAGTCGTTCTATTTGTTGGTTTTTCTTGATATAATTGTTCACATATTAACGAAAAAGACCAATTTGAACCATTCAAATCTACTGTATCTCCTCTATCACTAACTAATTTTATAGACATACGATGTATGTTTACTGGACCAAAATATGTTCGTTCTTGATTTTGTAATGTACCACCAAATTCAATATAAACTGATCCATTTTGTAATCCTGATGTTTTTATTGGAATTAATCCAAATACATCTTTTACAAATGGTCCTGAACCATAACCATTATTTGAAATATTTTCTGAATTAGTAATAGTTGAAGTAGAACGTTTGCTATTTGCTATTTCAGTCAAAGAATATATTTGGTTCTGTGTTAATCTTGAATAGTTATCTATAGTATTACTTACATTATATGATACCAACCCTGTTACTGGATCACAAACAAAATTAGTACGATTTGCGTATGATGGTAATGGAATTTCTGTTATTTTTGGTGTTAAAGTAACTAAGCCATCGTTTAAATGATTTTGATTAAAATCATCCAAACAAATTAAAAAGTAATTGAATAAATTAACACTAACTGTAGTTTCTCCTGTTAATGTTATAACATTATTATTTGGTGTATAATCCTGTAAATAATATACTGTATTATTACGAAAACCTAAAATCCATCCTAATGTTGTATCCCATGTTGTATTTCTTATACTTTTTACGCCAAAATTACATTTTATAAAACTTGTTCGGTCATAAAATACTAAACGATAATCTTGTGAAGTATATACTTTATTAATATTAATTCTTAATTTTGTATTTTCAATAATTCCATTATTTATTATATTAATATATGACCCATTTGTTAATGGATTTAATGATAATTGTTTATTAATTTCTTTTATTAAAATATCTCTTGAATATTTTATTTGATTATTATTTGCATCTTTTATCGGTATAGTTATTATTATATCATTTAACCCGCTGTTAGTTGTAACGCCAATATCATAAGGTTTTAAATATATTAAATTATCATTATTATTTCCAGTTAATATTAATTGTTGCAATTTAATTGGAATACTACTTGTCAATGTTGTATATGTGGTTTCCATTGATAAATTTGATAAATCATAAAAGCAGCTATTTAGACCGCAATATTTTTCATCTATTGATAATTTTGACCAAGATCCTGAATTATAATTAATTAAATCACCATTTGTTGATTTTAAATTTCCATTTAAAAAAACATTACCAGATGATATTATTAGATTACCATTTATATTTTCTTTTAACCTTTCATTTGCTGATACATCACAAAATTGTATTCTATAATATTTTTGTGTTAATACTTTTCTTATACTTATTGTAAATGAACAATCTATATAATTGGGATCGTCTTTATTTAATGATATTGAAATATTCGTTCCATTTAATATTTTTGAACCATTATCTGTAAAATTTGAAAAAGCATCATTTATATTTTGTTGTAAATCAATAAAATTGGAATATTCATACTTATTTCCTTTTTTGAAAGCATCATTTAATGTAACTATTATATTGCCTCTTTTTTCGTTTCCATAATTTTTTGTACTTGGACATATTGTTAAAATACAGCTATTATCTGTAGAATATGTACCTCTTTGTCTAAATTTACTATTGAATACATAACCATAACCAGATGATAAATCAGTATTATTGGATAAATAATTACCATTTAATTCTATAGTATTTTTTAAAATTCCTGATACATCCAAAAAATAATTATCATTTGTAAACGTTTTATTTATATCCAATTGTAAATTAAATTTAGATTCATTATCTATATATGATTTACTGTTATTAATATTCAAGTCTGATATTTTTTTATTATTATTAATATCTTTTACATTCTGTATACCATCATTTATGGCTGAAATAAACCCATTTACTGTATAACCTAGAAAAGAATTTGTTATTGGTATAATATAATCATTTGATGAAATATCATAACCTCTTTCACTTGAAGATAAATAAATATAAGGGCTTGACTTTAATGCTATTAAATTTCCAGCTTGGGCTAATGGAGATGTTTCTGAAATTATATTATTCATTTCATTTGTTATATTTGGAAATTGAAAACAAGATGATAAACCAGTCCAAACATTATAATAATTATTATTCTTATAATTCTCAATTGGAAATTGTACACATATTTTTGAATTTTCAATATTATTTGTAGTATTTCTATTCATTTTTAACGATAAATTAAATCTGGAAAAATTATTACCTGCTATTGGTGGATAAGTATTTGATATTATATTACTTCTAATAATACTTGATTGTATTAAATATGGATTATTTGCTAGTTGATTTGATAAATCTTCTACTATCTGTTTTCTTGTTACAGGTCCTGTTAATGATAAAGTTATTTGATAGCTATTATCTGTGTTTAATATATTTTCATTGTATTCTGATACTATATTACCATTTAATTGTGAACTATAACTAATATTTCCTTTGTATTTAATTATATTAAAATAATTATTTCGGCTTCCATCAATGTTATCTTCTTTATATATATAATAATTTAAATCTGTATTATCTTCTCTTGTTGTTATTTCTGATAAAGGTAAATAATTAGAATATAATACATTTGGATAATAAGTTTTATAATTAAACCCCAAAAAACTTGGTATACTTTTTTCTCTTAGAATAATATTACCAATGTCTCCAAAATTCGTAGTATAATTAGGATTCGTCCAATTACCAAATTCTACATAATAACTTGTTTCATTATAAATGTTCTTTATATCTATATTTATAGTTGATAAACAATTATTAGGATTATATAATATACCAGTAGAACCAAAACTAACATCTGGGTTTTGTGTTTTTATTTTTTGAATACTACTATTTATAGTATCTATTAAATTACTTGGTGAATAATTACCTGCTGATATATCTATTTGATAGCTTACATCTTCTATTCCGGGTGAATTTCCCTTTATAAAAATAAAATTACTTCCAAAATTATTATTGATTGTATACCAAGTGTAAGGTATTTGTATAGAATATAACTTCAGTGATACTACATCTTTCAATGGTTCAGATAAATTAAATGAAAATTCTGTTGAAAGAGTTGTTTTGTCATCTCTATATTGACTATCTATACTTATTATTCTTTTTATTGTTTGTTTCAATAAAGGATTTAATTTGTCTTGCGCATATTCTAATGGTTTCGTAAATCCTATAGCATTTTTTCCCATATTTCTACTTACATCCGATAATTGGCTCTCACCTATATCAATTACATTTGAAGGTTGTTTGATATAATATTTCAATGGGTTCAATTGATTATTTCCTCGTATTTTTTCTAATTCATCCAATGTTTTTTTTGTATTTTCTTTACTCATATCACCATATAAACGTATATTTCCATTTATTATTCTTGAAGTTGGGTCATCTAAACCACTATAATCATATAAAGAATAGTCAACATTTGTTTTTATATTTCCACTTTGATTATCCATCCCTTCAAATATTTCTTCATATTCAGCAAATTCATCATCTGATGTTTCAAAAAAATGATTATATATTTGTTTAAAAAAATCAGCCAGTTCATTCCCAGATTGGTTTTGCATATTCTCGTATTTATGAATTAAAAAAAATATCTTTGCTTCTAATTCTCTATCACTTGGATTTATTAAATCCAAAATATTATATAATTCTTCATCTGTATATTTATTCACATCATATATATCATTTTGTAAATTATTCATTTTTATATTATCATATAATTTCATTTATATTTTTTTCTGTCTTTTGTATTAATCTTTTTTTGAACATTTCACTTATAAAATTTACTAAATTTAATCGTTTACTACATTTATATAATATTTCTATTGGAAATGACTTTAACCCATGCCCTCGTTTCATATGTTTATTACCTTTGAAACATAATATATCAAATACTTTCATTACTTCTTCTTCTTCTTCAGTCATATCACATCGTGATATTCTCGTTTTTCCTACATATACAAATCTATTATAATTACCTTCTTTATATACATAATATTTATCACAAATCGGGCGATTTCTTACCATACCAATACCCATTATATTATTTGTATCATTATTCATTTCTAATATAAATATTATAGCATCTACAGGTATTGATTGCGATATTTGTTCGGGTGTACAATATATACAACCAATTGTATTATGTTTCATTCTATATTGTTGATTTTCATTCCATGTTTCATTATTAAACCGACTTGTTAATAAATAATGTCGTTGTTCTAATTTGAAATCTTTTAATTTTTTATTTTTTATTTGTTCTGCTGTTATTATATTAGACATTGTTTATTATAATAACAATTCTTGACTTCGGTATATATTCAATTTTATTAGTAAAATATATAATGTAATATTATAGTATATTACATAATATAGTATGAATATTGATATACAAAATAATAATATAGCAATTGATATAAACAATAATAATAATAATAATAATAATAATAACGCTAATAATGAAGAAGAATTTACAAATATTGAATTAGCTTCCTTTTGTGATATATACGATATTTCATATAATATGGACGATAATAACCATATATATAAAACAAATTCAAACCATGTTATATTTGATGACGAAAATATCCAAAATAATATTATTCATAGTAATAGTCCTATAACAATTTCTGAAGATAATAGTGAAATAGATAATGAAATAGATAATGAAATAGATAATGAATATAATAGTGATAATAATAGTGATAATAATAGTGATTATTATAGTGGTAGTGATGATTATTATTTACGAACAATACGTAATGATAGAATAAAAAATCAAGTAAGTCTTTATAAGTATAGTAGTTTTAAAAAAAAAGCATATAATGACATTGAAAAATCATTAAGTAAATATTATGATAATGATAATAAATATTCTAGTAAAATAGATATTCTTATTACGTTTTTAAAAGGACAAAAAAATATATTTTTACAATCCAAATATGTAACTCAAATGAAATTGAATATTTTAATGTTTCCTATTTTAATCATTTCATCTTTTATTGCGTTATCCGCACCTTTTTTACAAAATAATAGTTGGAGTGGTGGGTTTATCTCTGGATTGAATATTATTATTTCATCTTTTATATCTATTATGAATTATATGAAATATGAAACAAAAGTAGAAATGTTCTCTCAATTGGCTACTAATTATGATAAAATGGAAATATCATTAGAAATGTCTAATAGTAAATTATTATTTATGGATAATGAAAATGAAAAAAATGAATTAGTATTATCAAAATTAAATGAAGTTGAAAATAAAATCAATGAATTAAAAGAAATTTATAATATTTTGATACCTGATGAAGTAAGACATATGTTTCCTATTATTTGTAATTTAAATATTTTATCTCTTATTAAAAAAATGGAAAAATATAAAAAAAATCTTATTCATAAATTCAAAGATGTCAAGAATGAAATACGTTATATTATTTATAAATGGAAAAAAAATGTTTCTACAAATAGCATCGAAAGCTTAGAAAATCTTATTAATATTGAACAAATTAAAGAGAAAAATCGATTATTGTTCTTATATGATATTAAAGAAAAAATTAAAGATGAATTGGGAGATAGTAAAAAAATATATGATTTTGTAGAAGAAATTTTTACAAAAGAAATCAAAAACGCGGAATATAATAACAAACATTTTATATGCTTTTGGAATAAAAAAAAGGTTTTGAAAAATGACATTAACCCTATTTTAATTAAACATTTTCAATTCATATTTGAGGATATGTAGGTACTATTTTCCAATACCAAGGCATATCATATACAATTTTAATACTTTCATTGTTGTTAATTCGTTCATTGAATATTTTACTATACTCTGTAACTCCATTTAGATGTAATGAAATTATTACTCGTTTATGTTTGTTATCATTTCTTAATGGAATTTCTTTTAATGAAATTATATATCCAATATTTAATTTCTTAAATGTTTCATATATAAAATCTTTTGAAATATTATTATCCATTCTGGGTATACATACTGAGATTGGTTTTTTGAAACATTTGTTCATATATATTTTTTTATAGTTGCTTACTTATTATTTTGAAATTTATTATTGTTATTTTTTATTTCAATTTTTTATAGTAATTAAGAATTGAAACCTATGAAGGTTTTCATCTCCCAGAGATTTAAGTGTTACAAATTGTCTCATTGAAGATACACAAAAATGACTACTTTTATCACTCTCAATTCTAAATCTATATTGGTGACAATGAATTATAAAAGATGTAATATAT
>Ga0214921_10006808_pt1 | contig 15459 bp, 23 predicted proteins | sample LL1505_MetaG_FD_177992 | JGI IMG/M metagenome (GOLD analysis project Ga0214921, IMG submission 177992) | Freshwater microbial communities from Lake Lanier, Atlanta, Georgia, United States - LL-1505 | ecosystem: Environmental > Aquatic > Freshwater > Lake | place: USA: Georgia | collected...
GATATACAACTAACCGAGAAGCAAGAAGCATGTCATAACGACATTGTGTTTAGAGAATCATCATTCAGAGCTAATGCTCGTAATGGATCACATCATGGTTACTATCAAGGTAGAACTACTTACTTAATCAATAAGCCAGATGATGTACAGTTCTATTGGTATTGGACTTATGTATCATCTAGGTATGGGGTAACAGAGTATGATGAACCTGATTACTGTAAGGCACTACATCATCTAAGAGTTAAGGGTTGGCAATGACTGAAGATCACTCAATGCTAATAGAATTCATTAGAACTCATGCCCATGAAGGGGCTCATTGGTTAGCCCAAGAATCAGGGCATAAGTACAGCAGGATTGTGAACTTAGCCCATAGACATCGCATTAGTCTTAAGCCTAAGAATGAAAGGCGTGGGCGTAAGTTGAAAGAGAATGTTATGCCTAGCAATAGGGTTACTCACTTAGATAGTGACCACCCAATAGTCATAGCTATATGGGAGAAGAGGGTCTATATGGGTAAGAGTGTATTAGGTACATCTCAATGGAAGAAGCAGAGACAGCGAGTACTCAAGCGAGATGAATATACATGTCAATACTGCGGACAAGAAGCAACAGAGATTGATCACATAATCCCGAGAGCCAAGGGCGGCGGGCACGAAATGGAGAACCTGTTGGCTTGCTGTAAGCGGTGCAACGGACTTAAAGGGTCACGCTCACAAGCGGCTTTTCTAGACATGCTTTCCACCCCCCCTGTTTTTCCAGACTTCCCCTCCCCAACACAGTCCAAATTGCACGAGGACAGTCCATTTACAGCCAGACCAGTCCAGAACTAACCCGATGCCAGCCAAACGATCCAAAGCCTTACGAGGGGCAACTAAACCAAGGCTTCAGTCAATACCTCTCAAGGGCGAAACTAAGCTGCAAGATGTAAAAGACCTTTGCGAGATAATCCAGATGCCTTTATTGCCTTGGCAGGAGCATGTCCTCAAAGATATGCTGACTGTGGACAAATCCGGCTCGTGGGTTCGCAAGACCAACCTGTTGTTAATTGCTAGGCAAAACGGCAAAACTCATCTAGCTCGTATGCTCATCTTGGCTCACCTGCTTAAATGGGATAGTAAGAACATTTTGATAATGTCATCTAATAGATCGATGGCATTAGACACCTTCCGACAAGTTGCACAAGTATTGGAGAGCAATGACCACCTCAAGGGATTCGTTAAGCAAATTAGGTATGCAAACGGAACTGAATCTATTGAGATGCTGGACGGAAGAAGGCTTGATGTTGTTGCGGCAACTCGAGATGGCTCTCGCGGAAGAACTGCGGACTTCCTCTTCATCGACGAACTCAGAGAAATCAATGAGGAAGGTTACAGAGCGGCAATCCCTACAACTAGAGCGCGTCCAAATTCTCAGACGCTTCTTACCTCTAATGCAGGAGACGCTTTCTCGGTAGTTCTCAATGGAATGAGAGAAAGGGCGCTAGAAAACCCGCCGAAGTCATTTGGCTTCTATGAGTACTCTGCTCCCCAATATTGCAAAATCACAGACCGCCAAGGTTGGGCTCAAGCGAACCCCGCACTTGGCTTTACGATAAGCGAGGAAGCACTTGAAGAAGCTGTGGCTACTAGCCCGATTGAAAACACTAGAACTGAGCTGTTATGTCAATGGATTGATTCTCTTGCATCTCCTTGGCCTCACGGCGTACTTGAGGACACGTCAGATACTTCCCTTACAATTCCAGCGGGCGGTTATACAGTCTTTGCTTTCGATGTTAGCCCATCACGCCGCAATGCAAGCCTCGTTGCTGGCCAAATATTGCCAGATGGTCGAATTGGAGTTGGAATCCTTCAAACGTGGGAAAGTCAGGTCTCTGTAGATGATCTCAAGATTGCTGCTGATATTAAGTCATTTGCTGACCTATACCGGCCAAGACAAATCTGCTACGACAAATACACAGCTCAGTCCATCGCAGACCGATTGACCAACGCAGGCCAGATGTGCATGGATATTTCCGGCGCTGCCTTCTATCAGGCTTGTGGTGATCTCCTTGATGCTTTAGTCAATCATCGCTTAGTCCATGCAGGGCAGGAAAACTGGGTGCAGCAGATGAACAACTGTTCAGCGAAAACCAACGACAGTTCTTGGAGAATCGTAAAGCGCAAGAGTGCTGGCGATGTATCGGGTGCTATTTCGACGGCAATGGTTGTCCATCAATTAACCAAACCACAACAGGTAGCGGCAATCTACTCTGAATAAACTAGATGTAGTGTATAATTGCGACCTATGGGTCTCTTTTCGCGCCTTACAGGTGCAACATCTTCAAGCAATCTAGAAGCGCAGTATGCACCTCAAGTTTTGGGTGAATACTCACCTTATGCGATGCCTTTTCAATTTGCCTATGTTGGTCGAACAGAAGCTCTCGGAGTTCCCGCACTAGCTCGCTGCCGTAATCTTTTGTCCGGCACGATCGGCACAATTCCACTCAACCTTTACAAGAAATCAACTGGCGAAGAACTTGGAAGCCCAGCTTGGTTAGAGCAACCTTCATATTCACAGCCACGATCTGTGACAATCGCTTACACAGTTGATTCGCTCCTATTTTATGGTCAGGCGTTCTGGCAGGTTGTTGAAACCTATCAAGAGGACGGCAGACCTTCTCGATTTGAGTGGATTGCTAACAGCCGAGTCACAGCTACTCTTGATAAGTCAAACGTATTTGTAAAATCCTACGCCATCGATGGCACAACAGTTCCGATGGACGGACTTGGTTCTATCGTAACTTTCCAGTCACTTAATGACGGAATTCTTAATACAGGCAGTTCAACAATCCGCGCAGCACTTGATGTACAAAAGGCTGCCGTTATTGCAGCTGCTACTCCAATGGCTACAACAATTCTCAAGAACTCAGGCGCAGATTTACCGCCGGCAGAAGTTCAAGGATTACTCGCTTCATGGAAGCGCGCTCGTAATAACGGATCAACTGCTTACCTCACCTCAACTTTAGAAGCGCAGAATATTGGCTTCTCGCCAAAGGACATGCTTTACAACGAGGCTATTCAAAATCTAGCAACTGAAATTGCTCGCCTTTGCAATGTCCCGCCTTATTACGTTTCAGCAGACCAGAACACCACTATGACCTATGCCAACGTCCAAGATGAGCGTAAGCAGTTCTTGACCCTATCTTTGCAGCCTTTCGTATCTGCGATCGAAGACCGTCTATCTATGGACGATATTACAGCCCGCGGCAACGAAGTTAAGTTCGATATTGATCATAACTACTTGCGCACAGATCCGCTTGTAGAACTACAGATTATCCGTGAACTTCTTGACCTTCAGCTCATCACCCAAGAGCAAGCGATGGAAATGACCGACCTAACACCTAACGGAAGCCAAGGTATGCAATGAATCAAGTAATCACCTTCTCAGCTGATCTAACAGCAGACTCAGCAAGCCGCACTATTTCAGGCAAGATTGTGCCGCTTAACGTCGAAGCTGGTTCAACCAACATGGGCAAAGTTATCTTTGCCTCTGGATCGATTGAAATCCCAGACCCTAAATCTATTAAGCTTTTAAATCAGCATGACGCAAAGAAGCCTTTGGGACGCGGAATCAGTTTCAGCGAGTCAGAGAATTCTATTGACGCTGTATTTTCTGTAAGTCGTTCAGCCCGAGGCACAGAAGCCCTAATCCTTGCAGAAGAAGGATTGCAGTCAGGCTTGAGCATTGGTGCAGAAGTTCTCAAGTCAAAGATTAAGGACGGCGTGACTTATGTGTCAGCCGCTCGCCTAGTCGAAGTAAGTTTGGTAACAGAGCCAGCATTTAAGTCGGCTCAAGTCACCGATATTGCAGCGGAAGAATCCGATGCAGAAGAAACCAACCAACCAACAGAAAGCGAGACAGCCACCGTGGAAGAAACCACTTCAGCAGTCGAAGCAACACCTACAGTTGAGGCTGCCGCAGTTGAAGCTGCTCGCCCTGCTGTAACAGCAATGGCTTATTCAAAGCCACGCATTGAACTAACAGCTGCAAAGTATGCAGAGAACACAATCCGCGCAGCACTAGGCGACGAGAACGCTCGTCAGTACCTTCGCGCAGCAGATGACACTTCAGACAACGCTGGTCTTGTACCAACACGTCAACTCTCTGAAATCATCAACCCACTCGGAACAACTATCCGTCCATCAATCGAAGCAATCTCACGCGGAGTTCTTCCAGATGCAGGTATGACTTTCGAAATCCCTAAGATCACAGCAATGCCAACAGTTGCAGTTGCAGCTGAGAACGCAGCATTTTCTGATACAGATCAGAACTCATCATTCCTATCAGTAGATGTGAAGAAGTACGCAGGACAGCAGACATTCTCTGTTGAATTGCTAGATCGCACATCACCAGCGTTCTTCGATGAACTTGTACGCAACATGGCGGCTGCTTATGCCAAAGCAACTGACACAGCAGTTCACGCAGCTCTAGTGGCTGGTGCAACACTTGATGGAACAACAACAACAACATATCCAACAGGTGCAGAACTTCTTGGAATCATCGCTCGCGGTGCTGCTTCTGTTTACGATGCAACAGCAGGACTTCCAAACCCATTTGCTCGTAACATCATTTTGAACACATCACAGTGGTCAAACGCTATGTCACTTAACGACAATGGTCGTCCTCTTTACAACGAAGTAACAAGCCCAATGAATCAACCAGGCTCAGCTGTTCCAACAGCTCTTCGCGGTCGCATTGCAGGACTCGATCTTTATGTAACTGCAAACGTTGCAACTGCAAACAACACAGACAAGGACGGCTCAATCCTTATCGTCAACCCAGACGCATACACATGGTACGAGTCCCCAACGTATCGCTTGAGAGCCGAGTCAACAGCCGCGGGATCCGTAACAATCGGCTACTACGGCTTTGGTGCTATCGCTACTAAGGTCGGCGCTGGCTGCTTCAAGAACAACAAGGCGTAAGCCACACTAAGTCGCTTGAGGGGGCTACCAGAGCCCTTGTAGTCCCCTCAAGTTTTTAGAAAGGATAACAATGTCATTGACAACAATTGCAGAACTCCGCACAGCTCTTGGCGTAGGTAGTCTCTATGCTGATGCCGTATTGCAGGAAGTTTGCGATGCTGCTGACAATGTATTGTTGCCTTTTCTATGGAATAACTACACTTTCAATATTGGACATAGTAATACGACTACAGAAGGTACATTGTATTTTGAGCAATCAATTAAAGATGTTTTTTATGTCGGTCAAACCGTAACAATTAGCGGTAATGGCGCACCTCATAATGGGTCTAAAGCAATTACTGGCATGAGTGACAAATCTATTACTTATGCGGTTACAGGTACTCCAGCAGAACAACCTCGACATACAGTTGCGCCTTTTGGACAAGTATCAGTAGCGGCGACAGTTGATTACACAACAATCCCAGCCATTCAAGAAGCAAGCCTTATGATTTCAATCGACATTTGGCAAAGCCGTCAAGCGCCTTCATCCGGTGGAGTCTCAATCGATGGTTACACTCCAAGCCCTTATCGCATGGGCAATACTCTTATGGCTCGTGTTCGAGGACTTATTGCTCCTTACCTAGCACCAAACTCCATGGTGGGCTAATGCCAGCGATAACCACACTTCGCAGCTCGATTGCGACGGCTCTAGCCGATAACACAAAGTACAGCGTGTTTTCTTTTCCACCTGCTACACCTATTGCTAACAGCGTCATTGTGACTCCTGCTGATCCTTATATCGTCCCAACGAATAATGACTACACAGCAATCGCTCCAATGGCAAACTTTAAGATTTCTATCCTTGTCCCATTGCTTGACAATGAGGGCAACCTTGCTGGCATCGAAGCCGATATAATTCGGGTGTTCGCGCTCCTTGAAGCATCCAGCATTGTATTTAACGTAGGAAGCGTCAGCGCGCCTAGCGTCCTGTCAATCGCTTCTGGTGATTTGCTGACTTGCGACATTGCAATCAGTACCTTAACGGAATGGAGTTAAATCATGACCGATTTAGCACAGTGGGAAAAAGAGAACGAAGCGTTCCTGATTAAAATCGGTCAGGTCGCTCCAAAAGCAGAAGCACGACCAACTACTAAGAAAGACGAGGAATAACCTAAATGGCAGTATTCATGAGCAACAACGTAGGCGTGAAGGTGAACTCTGTTGATCTTAGCGACCACGTTACTTCAGTAACAATCAACCGCAGCTTCGATGAACTCGAAGTAACAGCAATGGGTGACTCAGGCCACAAGTACGTCAAGGGTCTTGAAGCATCATCTATTACACTTGATTTCTTGAACGACACAGCATCAGCAAACGTTCTTGCAACACTACAGGCAGCATGGGGAACTAACGTTCCAATCGTGCTTCTACAGACAAAGGGAACAGCAGTATCAGCGACTAACCCGCTATATACAGCTACATGCCTTATCAACAACACAACAGATATCAACGGCGCAGTTGGAGACATTTCAACACAGAGCATCACTTTCAACGTCTCTGGTACTATCGCAGTTGCTACAAGCGGTTCATTCTAAAAACTAACTAAGGGGCTAACAATGGCAAAACTCAAAGTAACAAGGGCTGATGGACAGGTTCAGGATTTTGAAATAACTCCTGTGCTTGAATATAGCTTTGAACAATACGCCAAGAAGGGCTTTCATAAGGCTCTTATCGAAGACCAGAAGCAGTCAGACGTGTACTGGCTGTGCTGGGAAGCAATTAGACGTTCGGGTGAAACAGTCAAACCTTTTGGGGAATCATTCCTTGAGACACTCAAGTCAGTCGAGGTCTTAGAGTCTGACCCTTTAGGGTAGATCGGAACTCCCTCACCTATCTCGCAGCTCGCTTGAGTTACGAGTATGGAGTTCCCTTCCAAACCATTGTCGAACTTCCGGCAGCGGCATTTAAGGCACATATAGAAGTCCTTAAGGACTTAGCGAAGGAGCGTAGCGATGGCAACAGAAGTCGTAGGCGCAATTAGTCTTCGCAAAGCCTTAAACCAATATGCTCCTGATTTAGCCAAAGAACTAACTAAAGAACTTAATACAACTCTTAGACCAATCGTTCAAGATGCAAGAGGGTTTGTACCTGTTGAATCTCCAATGTCAGGATGGGCTCCGCGAGCCTTTTCAGAAGCAAGATTTCCTACATATAATGCTTCCATTATTAAGTCTGGTATTACATTTAAAACTACACCTAGCAAGCCAAACCGGGCAGGGTTTCAAAACGCAATCCGCATCCAGAATAAATCCACAGCTGGTGCAATTTATGAAACTGCCGGGCGCAAGAATGGACAGGGACAGGACTGGGTTGGTCCAAAAGCTGGTGGAGCCTCTAAGGGAGTCTCAAGGTCAAACAATCCCTATGCTGGCAACCAGTTTATATCCAACCTTGGAAACCTGTATGGATCAAAAAAAGGTTCAGACCATCGCATGATGGGACGCCTTATCTTCCGCGCTTGGGCTAAGACTCAAGGTAAAGCCAATGCCGCTGTGTTTAAGTCTATTGAGAACACAACTAGGAAGTTTAACGAGCGCAGCCAGTTGGTTGATTTAAGGAGAGCCGCATGAGCAATGTAGCCATTAATATTGCCGCAGAATTTACCGGAAAAGGAGCGTTTACAAAGGCTGATAAATCAGTCAAAACTCTTGAGCGAAGTGTTAGAAAACTTGCTTCTGGTTTAGGCGTAGGACTTGGACTCACAGCAATATCAGCATTTGGCAAAGCAGCAGTTAAAGCATTTGCAGCTGATGAGGCAGCGGCTCGACGTTTAGCAACCGCAGTAGATAACCTTGGACTTTCTTTCTCACAAAGCAGAGTTACTACTTTTGTCAAGGAATTAGAGACCTCTTCTGCAATTGCCGATGATATTCTTCGTCCGGCGCTACAGGCTTTGCTGACAACCACCGGATCACTTACCAAGTCCCAAGAATTGCTTAGCAATGCGATACAGATATCAAGGGCAAGCGGCATTGATTTAGCCACAGTTTCAGAGGATTTAGCCAAGGGTTTTGTAGGCGTTACTCGAGGACTTAAAAAGTACAACACAGGACTTACCCAGGCAGAACTTAAGTCAAAATCATTTAATGAAATTCTTGGAGTCATGCTGGCTCGCTCTGCTGGAGCAGCCCAGGACTACTTAACCACTACTTCTTACAAGATGGACGTTCTTACAGTAGCCACAAACAATGCTAAGGAAACAATCGGCATGGGCTTAGTTGATGCCCTAGCTCGCATAGGCGGCGGCACAGAAGCAACTGATGCTGCTAGGGCTATTGATAGCCTTGCAAAAGGTGTTAATAACATAACTTTAGTTCTTGGAACAGCCATTGGTTTGGTAGAGAAATTTCGTAAAGGTTATACAAACCTTCTTGCTGGCGGTGACGTTAATGAACTTATGGCTGGTTCTAAACCTTCGACTAATCGATCTAAATCTCCAGCAGGTACAGCCGCTAGAACTGCACAGCAACGCCAAGCAGAAGCCGCAGCAGCCAAGCGAGCCAAAGAATTAGAAGCACTTACCAAGAAACAAGTTGCCGGTCAAAAAGCGCTTACAGCAGAGCAGAAGAAGCAAGCCCTGCTTAAGAAGGCTGGCTCAATCTTTGACCTTGAGCAAATTCAACTTATTGCTGCCCTTAAGGGTCAGTTATCTGACGAAGATCGTAAACGCGTAGAACTTCAGTTTGCTTTGCTTACAGGTAATACCAAGGAAGCCCAGTTGCTTACTTATGAAATAGCCAGGGCTCAAGGTCTAAGCGAGCAGATTGCGAAAGACCTTGCAAGCCTTCCACAAGCTGCAAATCCCTTTGCTTCATGGTCTGCTTACCTAGATGAACTTATGACCAAGGCTAGACAGGTTGCAAACGTAGGAAGCGCGGTAGTTATTTCTGGCGGTGGTGGTGGTGGCATCAACACAGGCACAGGCAACTATGGCGGTCTTGCAGGGGCAGGACAAGCAGGTGGCGGCGGTATGCCAGTTACAAACGTGGCAGTATTGCCAAAAGTAACTCCTAATCTTGGCTCAAATAATTATGGTGGACTAGGCGGCGCAGGAATTTATGGCGGCGGCGGAGCGCCAGTCATCGTTCAGATTGATGGCAAGGCAGTAGCCTCTGCATTGCAGGACTCATCTCTTTCGGGAATCGGATCAACAGTTAATCGAATTACAAGCGAGAGATAAATGGCGCTACCAGCAACTATCTCGGTATCCTTTGACTTTTCATCTGGCGCTACCTTTGGTTATCCCTTTACCATTGGCGATTCTAAGTATGGAATTCTAGGTACTGGCACTCTAGGAAGTTCTACAGTCCCAGACCCGATAGTTGATTTAACTCCTAACGTTCGCACCATTACAATAGATCGTGGACGCAATATCCAGTCCGATACTTATGTGTCAGGCACAGCAGTCATCAGAGTGCTTGACCCTAATTCTTACTTCAATCCACAGAACACAGCATCGCCTTACTACGGCTACCTAGTCCCACTTCGCAAGATTCGCGTATCAGCCACTACATCAACAACCTCAAAGTTTTTATTCTCTGGCTACACAACAGAATATCGATATACCTATGACCAGGCAGAAAACATGGGCTATGTGGATATCTACGCAGCTGACGCCTTCCGCTTGTTTAACCTTGCTCAACTGACGACTGTTGCAGATTCGGGTGCAGGACAAGCCACAGGCACACGCATAGGCAAGATTCTTGACCAGATTCAATTTCCGAGCAGCATGAGAACTGTTAGCACCGGCAATTCACTTTGCCAGGCTGACCCAGGAACGCTTCGTCTATCCTTGGAAGCTCTTAAAAATGCCGAATTTTCCGAGCAGGGCGCTTTCTACATCGATGGGTCAGGCACAGCCATATTTAAGAGCCGCAATCAAGTAGCCTCATCTATCTCTGGTACTCCTATTGAGTTTAATCAAACAGGCGGTATTCCTTATCGCAACCTAGTCTTTGCCTTTGATGACAAGCTCATCATTAACACAGCCAGTATTCAGCGCATAGGCGGTACAGCCCAGACTTATCAGAACGCCGCTAGCGTGACCAGGTACTTTCCTCATCAATATTCAGCCCAAAAACTTGTCATTGACACAGACGAAAACGCCCTCAACATTGCTGCAACTTATGTGGCTACCAGAGCAGAGACAGTAATCCGCATAGATGCCATGACTGTTGATCTATTAGACACAGCAGTCCCGACAGACACAATGATTGGCTTGGAGTACTTCACCAACGTCAGAATCTCAAACGTCCAACCAGACAATTCAACCATTGTCAAGACCTTGCAGGTGCAGGGGCTTAAATGGGAAATCAGCCCAAATGCAATGCAAGTAACAGTTACAACACTTGAGCCCATCGTCGATGGATTCATCATTGGCAGCGCAGAACGCGGTATAATTGGCGCGTCTGCAATGACTTACTAGGAGATATAAATGGCAACAGGCTTTCCAAGCACAACGGGAGATATCCTCACAGCGGCAATGTTCAATGGTCTAGTGACCTTTACAGTCGATGCTGACGCAACAGCAGACTACACAGCAGTCCTTGATGACGCCTACCAGACCCTAGTGCCTATGAACAAGGCGACAGCAGTAGCCTTTAAGATTCCTACTAATGCCTCTGTAGCCTTTCCAGTAGGCACAGCAATCACAGTTCTTAACAAGGGCGCTGGAGCAGTAACAATCAGCGCAGTCACCTCTGGCACAACTACTGTTCTTTCAGCTGGTGCAGTAGCAGCTTCTCCTACTTTGGCTCAATACAAGACAGCAGTTTGCATTAAAACCGCAACCGATACCTGGTACGTTGTAGGGGCTGTTGGATAATGATTGGTTGCATAACATCAGGATTATTTAGTACATTTACTTTAGCAAAAACTTCTGCTGTAGATTATTTAGTCGTTGCTGGCGGCGGTGGCGGTGGAGTTGGCGGTCAAGATTTTGATACTCTTGGTGGTGGTGGTGCTGGTGCTGGTGGCTATAGAACTGCTACAGGTTTTTCTGTTAGCGGCGGTAGTTCTTACACAGTAACTATTGGTGCTGGTGGTTCTGCAAATAGCACTAATGGTTCTAATAGCGTATTTTCTACAATTACGTCCGATGGTGGTGGGCGAGGTGGAAAACAGGGTTCAATTAACGGACAAAATGGTGGTTCTGGTGGCGGTGGCGCTTTCAGCGGTGGCACAGGCGGAACAGCAACTTCAGGACAAGGAAACAATGGCGCAGGTAACGCGCTTAGCGCAGGAGTTGGAGCAGGCGGCGGTGGTGCTGGTGCTGCTGGTGGCGCAAATACTGCCAATAACGGCGGCAACGGCGGCGATGGGTCATCTTCCTCAATTAGCGGATCATCAGTAACTTATGCAGGTGGCGGTGGCGGTTCCGTATTTTCTAACGTCAATCCAGGTGGTACTGGCGGTTCAGGCGGCGGTGGACGAGGATATGGAAGTGCTGGAGATGCACAAGCCGGAACTGCTAATACAGGCGGTGGCGGTGGTGGAGCAAAACAAGGGACAAGTTCTGCTGGCGCTGGTGGTTCAGGCATTGTAATTCTTCGCTACCCTGATACTTATGCAGATTTGACTTCAATCGGTGGCGGATTAACTTACGCAAAAACAACACCAACCGGTTACAAAGTTTATACATTCACAGCAGGAACAGGAACGGTAACAGTCTAATGGCTCATTATGCGTTCCTTGATGAAAACAATATTGTTACGGAAGTCATTGTAGGCAAAGATGAAACTGAAGTAATTGATGGTCTGACTCCAGAAGAATGGTATGCAAACTACCGAGGACAAAAGTGTGTGCGTACCAGTTACAACAATCGGATTAGGTATAACTATGCTGGCATTGGCTTTACTTATGATCCGATTGATGATGCTTTTATAGCACCTATGCCTGAATGTGGTCATGACACTCTTATGCTCAACCAATTAAAGCGATGGGAGTGTGCTGACTGTGAAGCCAGTTTTGTGCAAAGCTGGACAACAGCTTAGAGAGCAGTTTGATGATTGTTTCCCTGAAAGAGACAGACGTTCCGATGGATGGATTGCCGATGCGCGTCATCTCGCAGGTGGTAAATCAGACCATTGTGCTGACCCGGCTGGGATTGTTAGAGCATTTGACTGCGACCGGGATTTACATGGAGTATCAAAGCCGGACGAAATGCCTTACGTTGTCGATCAATTACGAATACTTGCCAAGTCTAAAAAAGATGGTGGAAGATTGTCCTACATCATATTTGACGGCTTTATTGCCTCGCCGAAGAAGTCTTGGGTTTGGCGTAAATATGTGGGGAGCAATCAGCACCGCCACCACGCTCATTTTAGCTTTACAAAAAAAGGCGATGCAGATGGCTCGTTCTTTAATATCCCAATGTTAGGCGGCACAGCATGAACATGAAGCACCCAGCAATCCTTTCAGTAGGAGCGTTCCTAGCAGTATGGGGAACTACCTCTAACTTCTCACTTGACTATCGTGCAATCTTGGGCGCAGTTGTCGCTGGCGTATTTGGGTACGCATCACCTAAACGATGACCGCGCAGGACTACGCGGCATTATCAGTCGCTATTCTCTCAATCCTTGGCGGCGTTGCAGCTTATGTTCAGTTCATGATTAAGCATTACTTGTCAGAGTTACGACCTAACGGCGGCTCATCTATCAAGGATCAGGTTAATCGATTAGAAGCGCGTGTCGATACAATCATCGAGCTGTTAGGTAAGTAACACTTATCCTATGGCTAAGAAAAAGGTCATAGACCTAGACACCTATAGCGCCTTAGACGCTTATGCCATTTCGATGAATGAGTTCTACAAGGCACTACGCAGGGCTGGTTTTGCAGTTGATTTATGCTTAGCGATTATTACCGATAGAGACGCTTATCCAGATTGGGCATTGCCAGAACTTCCCAATCGCATAGATAACATTCCCTACGATGACGAGGATGACGATTAAGAAGATTGTAATACTCTCGGACTTGCAAGTGCCTTTTGAGGACGTGCATGTAGTCCGGAACATTGCCAAGTTCCTCGGCACTTTTAAGCCAGACCAAACAGTCACGATAGGTGACGAGATTGACTTCCAGACCATAAGCAAGTGGTCACAAGGCACACCCGAGGAGTACTCACAGAGCCTTGGCGATGACCGAGACCGATGTGTCGAGCTGCTATGGGAATTAGGCGTCACAGACTGCATACGATCTAATCACACAGACCGGCTTTACAACGTCATCATGCGTAAGATTCCCTCATTCCTATCATTGCCAGAGCTGCGGTTTGAGAAGTTCATGAAGTTTGATGAGCTAGGCATAACCTTTCACAAGAACCCGATGCCGATTGCTCCAGGTTGGATTGCGGTACATGGAGACCACACACCTATCAAGCAGCTAGGCGGTCTGTCAGCCCTTGAGGCAGCCCGTAGGCATGGCAAGAACGTCATCTCTGGTCATACCCATAGGGCAGGGCGTAGCGCCTTCACAGAAGCCTCTGGTGGGCGTTTAGGGCGTGTTCTACACGGAGTTGAGGTAGGTAATCTCATGGACTTCAAACAGGCTAGATACACCAAGGGAACGGCTAATTGGCAGCAAGCCTTTGCCATCATGTATGTGCATGGGTCAAGCGTTCAGGTGGACATTATCAATATCGAGAAGAACGGGACTTTCATAGTCCAGGGCAAGGTCTATGGAAGGGTTCGCTAGACCAGACTTCGGTGACGAGGTTGTGGATAACATTGTTATCGTTTCGTTATCTAAATCTGGGGGCTGTTTAATCCATCAGCTGTAAAGTTCTGGTTATGAGCAAGAACCGCGAATCAGGAACAGACATACAACGTCAGGGCATGGCTCTACGCTGCATAGATCACGAGTTTATTAGTAGCGAGTTCTCAAGCATCTCTGCTTTGCTCATAGCGAAATCACATCCGCTCCAATGGTGTGAAGAATGTAAAAAGGGCTAACAATGAATCACGATCACATAGTTATATTCTCGATGCTAGTAGGCGCTTTGCCTGGTTTCCTGTTTGGCTACATGAAGGGGCATGAGAACGGGCTAAAGCAAGCGCGCCAGTCCTATCGCCGCCTGACACGTCAGATGGAACAGCACAAGGTTAATCGATGAACGCCCGTGACTACCTCAACGAAGCGCGAGCTACTATCCAGGACAGAGGACTTGATTACGGTCACCCTCAAGACAATATGCAGCGAACAGCCGCACTCTGGAGTTCATACCTCGAAATGCCAGTTACGGACTATCAGGTGGCAATGTGTATGGCATTGGTCAAAGTCGCAAGAAGCATGGAAACTGCAAAGACAGACACTTACGTCGATCTTACAGCGTACGTCGCAATAGCGGCACAGCTGCACACAGAGGAGAATGAACTCTATGTTTAATTTAGCCGAATATCAGACATGTGCAGAAAGACTAGAACTCTTTTGGAAGGAACATCCAGATGGAAGAATTGACACAAAACTTATTGAGGCGAGTCCTACTCGCTTTATCGTTCAGGCTTTTATTTATAGAACTGAAGCTGATCAACACCCTTGGGCTTCTGGGCTCGCAGAAGAAACGGTTTCCGGTCGTGGAGTCAATGCTACTTCTGCTCTTGAGAACGCGGAAACTTCGGCTTTGGCGCGTAGCCTTGCAAACGCGGGTTACAGCCCTAAAGGAGACCCATCAAAGCGAGCAAGTCGAGAAGAAATGGCGAAAGTTCAAGAACAGTCTAAAGTAAAGGCTGAACTAGATAAGGTAAAGGCTAAGATGGCACAGACATCTACAGAGTACATACCAGTAGAAAAGGCACATGATCCATGGACTACAACAACAGCACAGCAAGCACAGACTTTAGAGAGTGCAGTCGAGATGGTGAAATCCTCACTTGGTGGCACAACGCCGGACGAGAGCTGTATTCATGGGGCAAGAGTTTGGAAAACTGGTACTAGCAAGGTCGGAAAGCCTTGGGGTCATTGGAAATGTGTAGCACAAATAATGGGTGATGCAGAACGTTGCGAACCTATCTGGTACGAGATTGACAAAGAGACCGGACAATGGAAGCCACAGGTGAAACGCTAGTGGGACACCTACAGTTTTTAAATCAAGATGGTGAATGGGAGACATTTCCTAACGCAGAACAAGAAGCCAATTTTAGGGCTAATGCAGAGCTGATAGAGGACTTAGGTTACAGACTGATATGTCAGTTGTGTAATCAGTTTCCTAATAGGCAACAGATAAGAGATCGCTATCTACGGGAGACCTGGACTTGCGAAAAATGTAGCACAATTAACTCTGCTGGACGTGCATGACGCGTTCACGCAAAGACCGAGGACTGAGAACTGAACGAGTGGTAGCAGCCTATCTCTCGCAATGGTGGGGAAGCGCAGTCGTTGGTCGTGGTGCAGGGAAGGACGTGCTGAATGTCCCGTTCGACATAGAAGTAAAGGCACGTTCTTCCTTCTCACCGCTTGCATT
>Ga0214921_10006809_pt1 | contig 15459 bp, 8 predicted proteins | sample LL1505_MetaG_FD_177992 | JGI IMG/M metagenome (GOLD analysis project Ga0214921, IMG submission 177992) | Freshwater microbial communities from Lake Lanier, Atlanta, Georgia, United States - LL-1505 | ecosystem: Environmental > Aquatic > Freshwater > Lake | place: USA: Georgia | collected 2015-05-28
AGTCGCCTCGCCCTCGGGTTTTCGTCTCAGAGCCACTTTACACGGCTGTTCAGTGAAGTGGTCGGCATGACGCCCGCAAAATACCGGAAGACTTTCAAACCGACGGTAGGCTGACACCTCGTTCCCTTTTACCCGACGACACCCGAGTTATGGGTTCGGAATGGGGTTGGCACTTTGTCCTCACCGAAAATCGTCAAAAACAACTAGGCACGGTGTGATTCGAACACACGACCAAGGGATTATGAGGACGAAAGCAGCCGATTGCGAAACGATCAGGAAGTTTGGGGTGGTCTGAGTTGTGTCTTAGGGTACTCAATCCCAGATACGGCCCACTCCGTACTGTTCAAACACGGAGTCGGCACTGACGATCGGGATCGCTTCTACGAGACATTGAGCCGCCAGAAGCCTGTCAAAAGGATCTCTGTGATGGAACGGCAACGCCATCTGCCGTTCAGCGACTTCCAGGGTGATGGGCGACACCACCAGGGCAAGATCAATCAAGGCTTTTTCCATCCATGTGCGGTACGGCAGGGACAGAGAGAGCTTTCCTAACCCTACCTTGATGGAGAGTTCCCAGATGGTTCCGACACTGACGAGCAGCTCGCTGGCGGGGTCTTCCAAAACAGCGACGGCACGAATCCCGAGTTTGCGTGGGTCATCCAACGCCCAGATCAACGAGTGGGCATCAACCAGATGCCTCATCCCGTGTACTCCTTGAAGTCCTCCAACGGAGCATCAAAGTCTGGAGCCATATACAGCACGGAACCCTTCATCGTTCCCAACTGCCTGGCTGTCTTCTTGGCACCAACAGAGGTGGGGACAATTCGGGCGACCGGTTGGTCGTTCTCGGTGATCACAACCTCTTCGCCCGGTGAAAGTCGATGAATGAGGTCGGTCAGCCTCGATTGTGCGTCTTGGATAGTCACGGTTGTCATGTCCCAATCTCCTTCGCCGCCATTCTAGCACGAGGTGAGACGTGGCGTTCCCGTGGCCGCACGGTCGGATTTCCTAGGGGGAGAAAAAGTCTACCGGGCCTCCTCAGCGGCTCTTTCTGACTGGCTACAGGCGGTTGTAGGCCCACTCCGGCAGAAGTCGCAGAAGCCATGCAATCAGTCGCCATCGTTTTGTCACGTAGGCGTGTTTTTGCCTGCGGCGTATCGCTCGGAGGATCTGCTCGCAGGCGACATCCACTGGGGCGATCCAGAAGAGTCCATCGCCCTTCGCCATGGCGGTATCGACGAATCCCGCCTGGATATCGGTGATGTGGATGGGGAGCTTTTGCTTAGCGACCTTGTGTCGCAAAGCCTGTAGGTATCGAGCAACGAATGCCTTCGACGCCCCATAGGCCGGAGCACGTCCATCGGCCCTAATGCCGGCGATGGACGAGATTCCGACGAGGTGGCCGCTGCCCCGGGCCGTGAAGTGTCGCATCGCCACGCCGGCGATCGCTGCGAATCCGGTCACATTGACCGCAATCGTCTCGGCTTCCGGACGCCAGGCAAAGTCGGGGTTCTTATGCCCGATACCAGCCGTAATGATCACGAGATCAACACCGCCCATGTCCTGAAGCAGATCGCCAAGGATTTCCATCGCAGAGCGGCAGTCGGCGATATCTGCCACGCGAATGAAGGTCGTTGTCAGAAGCGAGGCGGCGAGTATTCGCAGGTTCTCGTCCCGCCGTGCGACGAGGCCGAGGGCGTAGCCCTGTTGAGCGAGGCACTTCGCCAAACCGGCACCAATCCCCGAAGACGCCCCAATGATGACGGCGGACTGGCCCACGACTCGTTCCCTTTTACCCGACGACACCCGAGTTATGGGGTTGGAATGGGGTTGGCACTTTGTCCACGCACAAAATCATCAGAAACAACTAGGCCCGGTGTGATTCGAACACACGACCAAGGGATTATGAGTCCCCTGCTCTAACCACTGAGCTACGGGCCCGATCGGGACTGGTTGTACGTCCCGCGGCAGAGACGGGCTAGCGGCGGTCGTTGAGCTTCGCCAGCAGGCGAAGTATTTCGAGGTACAACCAGACGAGCGTCACCATCAGGGCGAAGGCGCCGTACCACTCGAGATATTTCGGCGCCCCACGGCCCGCGGCCTGCTCGATGAAGTCGAAGTCGAGGACGAGGTTCAGGGCGGCGATCGACACCACCACCACGCTGAAGCCGATGCCGATCAGCCCGCTGCCGAACAGCGACGAGAAGAGCGGGAAGCCGAACAAGCCCGCGATGAAGGTGACGAGATAGAGCAGGGCGATCCCGCCGGTGGCCGCCGCGATCCCGAGCTTGAAGTTTTCCGAGGGCCGGATCAGCCCCGATTGGTAGGCGAGGAGCAGGCAGGCGAGTGTGCCGAACGTGCCCCCCACGGCCTGGATCACGATTCCCGGATACTGCGCCTCGAAGCCCGCCGACACGCCGCCCAGGAACAAGCCCTCGGCCAGCGCGTAGACCGGGGCCAGGGCCGGGGCCCAGGCGTGCTTGAAGCAGATCACGAGCGCCGCGACCAGGCCCACGATCGCCCCGCCAAACACCCAGGGGGCGACCGAGCCGATCGCCGCCGAGGGATCGGCCTCGACGAGCCGAAAGGTCCGCGACCAGGTGAAGCAGGCGGAGCCGAGAGCCAGCACCAGCAGGAAGAACGTCTTCTGGGCGGTGCCGTTGATCGTCATCACGTCGGCCGGGGCGACCGTCGCGTCCTGCCGGTAGACGCCGAAGTTCTCGAACGTGTTGGCGTTGAGCGTGGGGTTGCCGGTGCGCATGGGGATCTCCGGGAAACGTGTGGCAGGTGCGAAATCGACCGCTTGGTCGGAAGACTACCACCGCGACGAGGGGTGAGGGAATGCCGCTCGTGCGGCGTTCGCCGAGCGGGTCTGCCCGCGGCAGTGGACTCAGTCGGCGGGCTTCGCCGGCGCGTTGCCCACCCGCTTGAGCAGCCCGAAGAGATCGCTGTCGGTGGTCAGGATCACCGTCGTATCGCCGCGGAGCGTGGCCTTGTAGGTGTCGAGCGTCTTGAGGAAGGCGTAGAAGTCGGTGGCGGCGGGGCTCGAGCCGTAGGCGGCCGCGTAGACCTCCGAAGCCTTCGCGTCGGCCGTGCCCCGCACCTCCTGAACCTTCCGGTAGGCCTCCGACTGGATGCGCTGGAGATCCCGCTCCTTGCGGCCCTCGATCTTGGCCGCCTCGCCGGCGCCCTCCGAGCGGAACCGCTCGGCGATCTGCAGCCGCTCCGACATCATCCGGTCGTAGATCTTGCCGATCACGCCTTCCTTGTAGTTGACCCGCTTGACACGGACGTCGAGCAGCTCGATTCCCCAGAGGCCCACCTTGGGGGCGGCCGCGCGGAGGATCTCGCGCTCGAGCTCCTTGCGGCCGAACTGGATCGGCGGCAGCCGGCCCACGAGTTCCCCGGCCTCACCGAGCGTTTCGTCCTGCTCCGGCCGGCGGTCTTTGTCGGACCGGATCAGCTCGATCAGGTCGTGCCGGGCGACCACGTTGCGGGTCTCGCTGCCGAGGATGTCGTCGATCCGCGAGAGGGCGCTCCGCTCGTCCCGCAGGCTCTGGAAGTAGACGAGCGGGTCGATGATTCGCCAGCGGGCGAAGGTGTCGATCACCACGTAGAGCTTGTCGCTGGTGGTCATCTCGGCCGGCGGCCCGTCCCACTCGAGGATCCGCTTCTCGAACCGGTTGGCCGTCTGAATGAACGGGATCTTGAAGTGCAGGCCGGGGCCCGCGCCTTCCCCCTTGTTCGAGTTGATCGGCTCCCCCACCGGCCGGCCGAACTGCGTGATCACCACCTGTTCCGTCTGGTCCACCGTGTAGGCGCAACCGAAGATCACGATCCCGGCCAGCATCAGGAGGGCCAGGCCGAATGGCGCAAACAGCAGCTCCGACAGCCGTCGGAGAAACGCCAGGAGCGGGTGGTTGATCGGCAGCGGGCTCACGGGGCGGGACTCCGGGCCGCGGCGGGCGGCAGGTTCATCAACGGGAGAAACTGTCGCGCATCCTCGTCGATCACGACCGTGCCGCCGAGCTTGGGCAGCAGTTCGCCCATCGTCTCGAGATACAGCCGCCGGCGGGTCACGTCGGGGGCCCGCTCATACTGGCCGAGCAACGCCTTGAACCGCGTGGCGTCGCCCTCGGCCTCGTTGACGCGGCGGATCGCGTAGCCCTCGGCGTCGCTCAGCAGCCGCTGGGCCTCGCCGCTCGCCCGGGGCACCACCTTGTTGTACTCGCCATTGGCCTGGTTGATCATCTGCTCCCGCTCCTGCTGGGCGCGGTTGACCTCGTCGAAGGAGGCCTGCACCGCGGCGGGCGGCTGCACGCTCTTGAGCTGCACCTGCTGGACCCGCAGGCCCATGTCCAACTCCTGGACGAGGGCCGTGAGCCCGGCGATCGCGTCGGTCTCGATGCCCTGGCGGCCGATGGTCAGCACCTCGTCCACGGTGCGGTCGCCCACCACCTCCCGCAGCACGCTCTCGGAGAGGTCGCGGAGCGTATCGACCGGCTCCCGCATGTTGAACAGGAAAGCCTCGGGATCGCTGATCTCGTACTGCACGACCCACTCGACGTGGGCGGCGTTGAGGTCGCCGGTCACCATGTCGCTCTCGCGAACGGGATCGGTGGCCGGTTGATGCCGATCGGTGGCGTTGGGGGTGCCGAAGCCGAACTCCATCTTGAGCTGCCGCTTGACCGGCACGATCGTGACGGTGTCGATGCCGAAGGGAAGCTTGAACCGCAGGCCCGGGCCGACCGTGCCGACGAGGCGGCCGAACCGCTGGATCACTCCCACACTCTCGGGGCCCACCGTGTAGATCCCGCGGGCCAGGCCCGCGGCCAGCAGCGCGAGCAGCGCCAGGATGCCGATCCAGCGGGGATCAATGGCGGGGGCGGCGGGAAAGCCGGGTCGGCGATCAGTCACGGGGTGGTTCCAGGGCAGGCGGCTTCGCCATCACGCGACGCCTCTCGAGACTGTAGTAGCTCGCCGGACCGGGGTTGTCGAATTGCCGGGGGCGGTTTGCGGGACGGCCCCGGTTCGTGTCACACTGAGGCCCGTTTCGCACCCTCGCGACGTAAAAAAAGCCCGGAGATCCCGCATGACCCGCCTGCTGAGCCCGCTGTTGGTCGCCCTGATGCTCGCCATGCTCGCCGCCCGTCCGCTCCGGGCAGACGACCCCTGGCTGCAGGTCGCGGGGGCGGCGGGGCCGGGCCAGGGCAAGCACGTGGTCCTCGTCAGCGGGGACGAGGAGTACCGCAGCGAGGAGGCGCTCACGCAGCTGGCGAAGATCCTCGCGACACACCACGGCTTCACCTGCACCGTCTTGTATGCGATCGACCCCAAGACCGGCGAGATCAGCCCCAATACGGGCAACAACATCCCCGGCCTCGAGGCCCTGGCGAAGGCCGACCTGATGGTGATCGCCACGCGGTTCCGCAACCTGCCCGACGAGCAGATGAAGCACATCGACGACTACCTCCGGGCCGGCAGGCCCGTGATCGGGATGCGGACGGCGACCCACGCCTTCAACATCCCCAAGGACCGCACCTACGCCCACTACGGCAACGGCTACGGCGGCGACAAGCAGGACTGGGCCGACGGCTTCGGCCGGCTCGTGCTCGGGGAGAAGTGGATCAACCACCACGGCCATCACGGCAAGGAGAGCACCCGGGGGATCATCGCGGCCGACGCCAAGGATCATCCGATCCTGCGGGGCATCGCCGACGGCGACGTCTGGGGGCCGACCGACGTGTACGGCGTCCGCCTGCCCCTGCCGGGCGACTCGAAGCCGCTCGTGCTCGGGCAGGTGCTCGTCGGGATGACGGCCGATTCCGCGCCCGTGGAGGGCAAGAAGAACGACCCGATGATGCCGGTGGCCTGGACGAAGACCTATTCGGTCGACGGCGGCCCGAGCGGCCGGGTGTTCACGACCACGATGGGCTCCTCGACCGACATGGTGGCCGAGGGCACGCGGCGGATGCTCGTGAACGCCTGCTACTGGGCCGTGGGGCTCGACGACAAGATTCCGTCGAAGTCCTGCGTCGATGTGGTGGGCACGTTCGAGCCGACGGCGTTCGGGTTCAACGGGGCCAAGAAGGGCCTGAAGCCGGGCAGCCTGTAGGCGTGCCGTTGCGCTGGCTGGTGTTCCGCGGTCGCGCATGAAGTCAGAGAGCGAAAGGATCACGATGTCGGGGTCCGCGGCGGCCACCGTGGGCAAGTCGATCCAATGCGAGTGTTCGCCCGCCCGACCGAAGACATCATCGCCACCTGCGCGCCGGTTGCACTGCGGCACCCATTGGCCCGCGGCCATCGGCGGGTCGAGCCACTCGATGACGGCCACCCGCGCCCGCTCCACCTCATCGCCAGAGATTGCGTACACCCCGCAGCTTGCCTGCGTGAGCGCGACATCCGGCCGGACGGCGACAAGTCTGTCGCTGTCCAGCGAGGAGACTGCTCCCGCCCCCTCGACGCCCGCCCGCCCGTCGGCCGCGTGGAGTTCCAGGCTCGGAGCGGCGGGGTCGAGCCGCGGCGTCGTGAGTGCTGGAATGGAAAGGGCTTCCCCCCGTCAGTGGCACTGCTTGCGACCGGCCCACGAGCCTGCAGCCGAACCCAGGGTCCAGGCGATCTTCGTGGCTGCCGGGGCCAGCCAGACCACTGGTGCAGTCGGGTTCTTGCCCGGTCGATTGCTCCGGTTGCGGGCGTGGCCGAGTCCGGGGGGCGTGGGGTGGCCGTGTAGCCGGATCGCGCCGTGGGGGGTGGAAGGCCGGTTGGCCAAGCCGCCGCATGGGTCAGTTTTTCGGCGGTTTCCCCGGTGCCGGTTCCTTGCCGCCTTGAAAATACCCTGCTAGCCTCGAACTTTCCGAGCAGGGATGCGTACTTTGAGGAAACGCGTTCATCCGCCATGCTCCCGGGCGAGCCGCCGCATGTCGGGAACCGGTCGCGTAAGCGGCGCAGGGGTTGACGCGTGACCAATGGGTGACGGCCGGGCGGGGTCCACCGACTGGCCGGTGCCGGTAGTGACGAAGATACGTTCGAGGAACATCCCTCCCCTTCAGGCGGTCCGATGCGCAGATCACCACGTTCGTCGTCCATTGGCAGGCTCTTCGGCAAGCATCGGGTTCGGCGCCAGGGCGGCGTTCGGCCGCGGCGACGTGGAGGTTCGGCGGCCGCGCCGGAGCGGCTCGAGCAGCGGCGGGTGATGGCGTTCGACCTCGTCGCCGCCTATGCCGACAGCGTGACGCCTTTCTACGTCAAGGACGCCAGTCCGGCCGTCGTTTCGCTCGGTGAGGCGCCGCAACAGATCACGCTGCGGTTCAGTCCCGGGGTGCGGATCGATGCGGCGACACTCGCCGGCAACGTCACGATCGTCAGCGCGGTGGGCGGTGCGCCGGTGGACGTCGGCCTCTCGGTCGACGACCTGCCCAACCAGAACCAGGTCGTGGTGCGGTTCAAGGAGGCGCTGACGGACGGCTCGTACCGAATCAACGTCGGCGCCGGACTGCGGTCGCTCGCGCCGGCCGACTCGGCCGTGGCGACGACGGTGAACGTGCGGCTCGATCTGGGCGCGTACGTGGTGGGCGTGGTGCCGCAACCGGTGGTCCGGGGCGTGTCGGGCGCCCTGGCCCAGGCACGTGGACAAATCCAGGTCTTCTTCAACACCGAGGACCCGCTGCTGGCGTCGGCGGCCCAAAACCGCAGCTTTTACCGCCTGATTCAGGTAGATCCGGCGACGAACGCCGAGATCGGCGCCGCGATCAATCCCGGTGACGTCACCTACGACCCGACGACCGGGCGGGCAACCCTCAGGTTCGGGGCCGCTCTACAAAATGCCGCCGGCCTCTACCGATTGGAAATCGGCGGCACGGCAGCCTCGACCCCGGTGGTGGTTCCCGCGGGAGGCGACGACAACTCGAGCTTCACGACCGCCCTCAACCTCGGATCGCTCGGCTCGGCCGGTGCGCGGATCGATGCCTCCATCGACACCCGCGCGACGTTGCCCACGCCCGTGGGCGACCTTGAGTTTCCGGTCCAGCCCGGCGCGCTCGATACTCCGGGTCACCGCGACGTTCCCGTGGACAGCGGCGCGCACGGGGTGCCGGATTTTGCCGTGGTCGATCCGGCCACGGGCATCACCACCGTCCGGTACGACTTCCGCGACGTGATCGGCCAGGATCCGCAGGGCAACGACCTGCAAAACGTGATCACGGAGGCCCAGAAGCAGCGGGCCCGGGAGATCTTCGAGCTCTTCAGCCTGCATTCGGGGCTGCGGTTCGTCGAGGTCGACTACGACCCCTTTTTTCCCTCCCTGATGGTGGCCACCGGTGACCTGCGGGCCTTCGACCCCACCATCCCGGCAGGCTCCGTGGCCGGGCTCGGCGGCGGCGCGGGGGCCCTGATGAACTCGCTCATCAACTGGGGCGACAGCGAGTACGGCGGTGGATGGTTCGGCGTGGCCATGCACGAGATCGGCCATGCCTTGGGCCTGCAGCACTCCTACGACCTGCCCGCGATCATGGGAGCCGATCTCGGAGGCGAGCCGATTTTTCCCGGCGACTATGACATCGAGCACCTCCGGCAGCTCTATCCCGCCAACGGGTCCGACATCGACGTCTATCGGTTCACGCTCCCGGAGGCGGGGCGGTTCACGGCGGAGACGGTCGTCGCGCGGCCCGGTCAGCCGATCACCAGCCGGCTCGACAGCGTGATCTCCCTCTACCGGGAGGAGACCGTCGGCGGGCGGCTCGTGCGGACCCTCGTGGCCCGCAACGACGACTACTATGGCCGTGACTCGTTCGTGGGGCTCGACCTCGGGGCCGGCAGCTACTTCGTGGCCGTCACCAGCACCGGCAATACCGCCTTCGACCTGGCGATCAGCGACTCGGGCGCCAACGGCCGCACCGACGGTGCCTACCGGCTCAATCTCGTGTTCACCCCGGCGTCCGCCTCCGCGAACACCGTCGTCGATCTCTCCGGCAGGCCCATCGACGGCGACCGCGACGGGGTGGCGGGCGGGGTGTTCCGGTTCTGGTTCAACGCCGCCGCCTCGGCCGACACGATCTACGTCGACAAGGCGAGCCCCGTGGCCGGCACGGGCGCCGGCACGCTCTCGAATCCCTACAAGACGATTCAGGCGGCGCTGGCGGCCGTGCAGCCGTCGACGCGGGTGATCCGGATCGCGGGCACCGCGGCCGCTCCCTACCAGATCGGCACCGATCTCTCCGGTCGGCCGCTCGCGGACGGGGCCACCTTCAACGTGCCGGCCAATGTCACGGTGATGATCGACGGCGGGGCGGTGTTCAAGCTGCGATCCGCCAACATCGATGTCGGCAGCTCGTCGCAACTGGTATCGCGGGCGGGTGCCGCGCTGCAGGTGCTCGGCGTGCCGGCGACCGGCTCGTATGCCGGCTCGCAGGTCACGTTCACGTCGTGGCACGACGACTCCATCGGGGGTGACTCCGACAACGTCGGGCCCCCGGCGCAGGGCGGGCATTGGGGCGGCCTCGTGCTGCGTCAGGACTCCGACGCGGCCTCGAGGCACGCCTTCGTGAACTCGGTCAACGGAGCCGACATCCGCTACGGCGGCGGCCAGGTGCGGGTCGACTCGCAGCTCGATTCCTTCGCGCCCGTGCAGCTCGAGAGCGCGAGGCCCACCGTGCTGTTCAACAGGATCCGGTTCAGTGCCGGGGCCGGGATCGCGGCCACGCCCAACAGTTTCGAGGACAGCGGGGATCGCGTCGGCCCCGAGTTGCGTGGCAACCGACTGACCGACAACTCCGTCAACGGCCTGTTCGTCAAGATCAAGACGCAGTTCGGCACTCCGCTCGACCGGCTCGACGTGCCGGCCCGCTTGAAGAGCACCGACATCGTGTACGTGATCCAGGAGAACCTGGTGATCAACGGTGGGGTCGGCGGGTATATCGACGTGGGAGGCGTGGAGCAGGCCCGCGCCACGGGGCGGCTGGCGATCGACCCGGGCGTGGTCGTCAAGCTGCAGGGCTCGCGGATCGAGCTCGAGCGGGGCACCGCCCAACTCATGGCCGAGGGCCGACCAGGCAAGTCGGTGATCTTCACGAGCCTGGGCGACAACCGCTACGGTGCCGGGGGCACGTTCGACACCAACGGCAACGTGCCCGACAAGTTCGACGCTGTGGGCGGCGCGGTTGGCACCCTGACGGTCGGCGACTGGGGCGGCATCATCGCCAATGCGGGTGCCCGGGTGAGCATCGACCGAGCCTACCTTGCCTTCGGCGGCGGTGAGACGCCGATCGAGGGCGGATTCGACCGGTTCAACGCGATCGAGGTCCATCAGGCGGACGTGCGGCTGGCCAACAGCCGGTTGGAGTACAACGCGGCCGGCACGGCTTCGTCGAGCCGCACGGGTCGCGGTGGGAATGACGCGGCCACCGTGTTCGTGCTGGGGTCGCAGCCGATCATCGTGGATAACGATTTCCGCTCGAACCTCGGCGCGGTCATCAGCGTCAACGCCAACGCGCTCTCCGACGTCCAGCGGGGCGACGCGGGCCGCAGCACCGGCGGGATCGACCGGTTCACGGGCTACGACGACAACTTCGGGCCGCTTGTCCGCGGCAATCGGCTGTCGTACGGCGTCGGCGTTGCGGCGACCGCCGGCATGGTCGTGCGTGGGGGCGAGATCACCGTCGAGAGCGTCTGGGATGACACGGACATAGTGCACGTGCTTCAGGAGGAAATCAGCGTCCAGAACTTCCACACCGCGACGGGCGTGAGGCTCCTGAGCCGTCCCGACGCGAGCCTGGTCGTGAAACTCGCGGGCGCCAACGCGGGCTTCACGGCGGCCGGCGAGAATCTCGACATCGACGACCGGATCGGTGGCACCGTGCAGGTGGTGGGCCAGCCCGGGTATCCCGTCGTCCTCACGTCGCTCCGGGACGACACCGCCGGCGCCAGCATCGATCCGCTCGGCCGGCTCGTGACCGACACCAATGTCGATGGCTCGGCCACGGTGCCCACCGCGGGCGACTGGCGGAGCCTGCGGTTCCTGCCGTTCTCGAACGACCGTAACGTCGCCATCCTGACCGAGGCGGAGAGGGCGTATACCGCGGGCATCGACGCGAACGCCACCACGACCGACGCCCAGAACCTCGGAGTCCTGTCACCCAACTTCGCCACCGGCACCAACACGTGGGAGTCGGCCCAGGAGAAGAGCGGCGACGAGAACCGGCGGCTTGGCTTCGAGGTCCATGGCAACGTGGCGCTCGACGATGCCTCCGACGTCGACACCTACACGTTCATGGGCTACGCGGGCTCGGAGGTCTGGGTCGACATCGACAAGACGAGCCCCGCGCTCGACGCGATGGTGGAGGTGCTCGACGCGGCCGGCAACGTGCTGGCGCGGTCCGTCGATTCGATCGCGGAGGGGGGCGTGGCCCAGGGCGAGGTCATCCTCGACGCCGTGGGCGGCACGAGCGTGACCTACCAGTTCGCGCCCGATGGGCTGACCTCGGGCCAGTTCAGCCTGCTGCCGCGCACGCTCAGCGGGGTGATCTACGAGATCCTGCCGGGGCTTATCCCGACGCCGGTGGCGATCCAGACCTTCTCGGTGGACGCCGCCGGGACGGTCACGTTCGAGAACGTCCTCGGCCGCGACCTGCTGGGCACGCCGAACGGCGCGCCGGTCGCACAAGGGGGCTCGGGCGAGTATGCCACGGGCGGCTCGGTGGATCTCGCGACCGGCCAGCTCACGCTCACCTACAGCGGCGGCGGGATCGGCCAGACGATGATCGAGGCTCGCTACTCCTACCGCACGCCGGCCCTCACGGCGGTCGCCGGCTCGGCCCAGACGCTCGCCAGGGACGCCTGGCGGGGTGGCGACTACTTCACGCAGAACGCCCGGGATCCCGGGATGCGGCTGATCCTCCCGGGCACCAAGGGCGTGCAGACGCGGTACTACGTCCGCGTGCGCAGCCAGCCGCGGTACGAGCCCGTGGCGACCGGCGCGACCAACGGCAATGTGACCGCCACGACGGCGGCCCAGTATCGCTCGGACCTCGCCAACCCCGCGCTCCTCGACGCCGGCGCGACGAGTGGCCGCTACGAACTTCGCATCCGGCTGCGGCAGCGGGACGAGAAGCCCGGCTCCACGGTCCGCTACGCCGACATCCGCTATCCCACGGTCGGCATCGACGTCCAGGGCCTACCGAGCAACTCACCGCTCGTTTCCGACACCGGCGAGAACGCCACCGACACGAACGACACGTTCGCCGGGGCGCAGTACGTCGGCAACGTGCTGGAGAGCAACCGCGGCGCCTTGAGCGTGGGGGGCACGATCTCCGCGGAGGGGGACGTCGACTGGTACACCTTCGCGCTCAACTACGAGCAGTTGCAGTCGATCGCGGGCGCGAACGACGGTCCCTACTCGTGGGCCACGATGTTCGACCTCGATTATGCCGACGGCTTCCGGGGGGATCTCACGATCTCGGTCTTCGACTCGACGGGTACGCTGCTCTATGTGGGCCGCGACTCGAATGTCGCCGACGACCAGCCGGGCACGTCGCAGGGCAACGATTTCGACGATCTCTCGAAGGGCTCGATTGGCAAGCTCGATCCCTTCATCGGCACGGTCGCCCTCACGGCCGGTGGCCCGACCGGCAGCGGCGGCGGCGACACGGGCCTTCCGCCTACGGCGCCGAACCCGGCCAATCAGCTCCGCTACTACGTGGCGATCTCGTCGAACGAGCGGCTGCCCACGGAGCTCAACGCCACGTTCGGTAGTGCTGCCGCCAACACGCTCCTGCGGCTCGAGCCGATCGCGAGCGTCGACCGGATCGTGACCGACCGGATCGGCACGGGCCTTCCGCCCGAGGAAGCGCTGATCGACACGACCGACCTGGAGACCTACGTCACGCCCTTCACGCTCTCCGACGTCACGCTGTTCGTGATGACGGGCAGTTCGCTCGTCACGGTCGACGCGATGCGAGGCGGTGTGGAGACGACGCTCGTGGGTAACTACGGCACTGCCACGACGACGGGCGACATGGTGATGCGGTCGGACGGCAACCTCTACGTTTACCGCGGTGTCAACGGCAGCGTGGCGACTGCGGGACAGTTGGGCCTCGTCGACACCGGCACCGGAGCGGTGACCGTCGTCGGCAACGACCAGATCGCAGACCCTGTCCAGAACACGCAGACCAACGTGGCTGCCCAGCAGACAGGAGTGGTCAACGTCACCACGTTCCAACTCGCCCAGGAAGACCTGGTGCCTCCTCCGACTGCCGCCATCACTGGCTCGGTCCGGCTCTCGTTCCTCGACACGACGGTGACTCCCAATGTGCAGCGGACCGGCACCTGGACGTTCACTGCGGCGGCCGGTGGCTTCCAGGCCACGCTCCCGCTGACGTTCACGCCGCCGGTCACCGTCAACGGGCCCATCGGAAACACGCCCTCCGGGACGATCGACCTCGATACCGGCTTGATTTCGATCACCTGGGCGGCGCCGGTGAATGGGGCCGACGTCCAACTTCCCACCGTAACCTACTCGTTCACGTTCATCAGTCTCCAGACGGACGCCGTGGATGCCGTGGCCTGGAGGCGCGCCGCTGTGGCCGATTACCAGGATCTCGTCTATTCGGTATGGGATCCGGGGGCGAATCGGTCGGTCCTCTATCTCGCCGATCCCGCCAACGGGTCCGCAGCCTACGTGGATGGCCAGAACTGGGGCCTGCAGGGACCGCTCAACGCGGTCGGTCGCACCACGGGCATGGCGTGGCTGAATGGCACGCTCTACGGCGTGGACACGACCGGTCGGTTCTTCACGATCAATGGGATCGACGACGGCAACTTTACGATCACGACGACGTTGATCGACACGATCCTCGACGGCGGTGGCAACCCGATCGCATTTCAGGGTCTCGCGGTCGGCCCGCAGAACCTCGAGGACGGCTTCTACGCCGACTTCCTGTTCGCCGTCGACGGCACCGGTAACCTCTATTGCTTCGACACCAACGGTGCATTGCAGGACGTGTTCGATTCCGACGGTGACGCGATCGCAGACGCCTTCCAGATCGCGTCTGGCCAAGGCGGCGCCCGTGGCCTCGCCTTCTCGCCGCTCGACCTCAACATGTGGCACCCCACGACGCGCCGGGGTGCTGATGCCGGCGGTGGCGGCCTGAGCATGTACTTCGGCTTCGAGCAGTACGCCGCGGCGAATCCGCCCTACGGCGGTTACGCTCCGGTCAACGGCCAGTATGGGGCGAACTTCGCGACCTGGCAGCAGGATCTCAGCTCGAATCCCGCGATCAACAACAACTACAACCTGCCCGGTGGCGCCTACGGCAGCCTGACCACGAATCCCTTCAACCTGGCGGCTTACGCGTACACCGACAAGCCCACGTTGTATCTTGACTACTGGCTCGCCACGCAGAATGCCGCGAGCCGCACGAACGGGATGCGGGACAGCGCCCGCGTGCTGGCCTCGATCGACGGCGGCCTGACCTGGGAACTCGTGGCCACGAACAACGCCACGAAGTCCACGATCGACACGAGCGACGCCGAGCTGCCGGCGTTCACGTCGGTGTCGTCGAAGCTCTCGAACGACCTGCTGATCACCAACCAGCACGTCCAGGAGCTTTTCGATACCGGCAACTGGCGACAGGCCCGGATCGATCTTGGTCGGTACGCGGGCCAGGCGGACGTCCGCCTGCGGTTCGACTTCAGCACGGCCGGCGAATTCGATGCGACGCAGCAGGATGGCAACGGTAACCTGCTCAACGCCATCGCGGGGCTCGCCGGCACCACGGGCAACTATAACAGCCCCGAGCGGGGCCAGGACAACCAGCACGAGGGCTTCTATGTCGACGACCTCGTGATCGGCTTTGCCGAGCGGGGCGAGGCGGTGAGCGGGGCGACGGCTGCCGCCACCACGTTCTTCGACCTCAACACGCCCGGCCCGACGCCAACGATCGCGGCCCAGGTGCTCAACGGGCCGTACCAGCTCGAGATCCGCCGCGGAACGGAGCTCGGCACCGTGACGCTGCCCGACGGCACCGTGATCCCCGAGACGATCGACACCAACGACCGGCTGATCGCCCAGCGGTCCACGACCGCCGGCTACGGCCCGCGGCTTGGCGACGGCAACCAGCCGCGCGAGCAGGGGCAGTTCCTCGTCGAGGGGAACATCATCACGAGCGCCTCGCAGTATGGCATTCGGATCGATGCCGCCGCCCGCGACGGCGGCAGCAACGCGCCGCACCCCGGCACGCCGCGGATGCTGCCGACGCTCAACAACGCGCGGTTGTCCGCGGGAGCCGTGGTGGCCAACAACGTCGTGGCCCGGGCCGGACTGGCCGGGATCCTGTTCAGCGGCGACGCGAACACGGGCAACGTGCCGCAGGCGGCGGTGCCGTTCGGCCGGATCGTGAACAACACGATCTACGGCGGAGAATCGTCACGGGGCGCCGGGGTCCAGGTGACGGAAAACGCCGGGCCCAC